>Ga0074046_10000063_pt1 | contig 86861 bp, 81 predicted proteins | sample BogForMeECP23OM3_FD_94441 | JGI IMG/M metagenome (GOLD analysis project Ga0074046, IMG submission 94441) | Bog forest soil microbial communities from Calvert Island, British Columbia, Canada - Bog Forest MetaG ECP23OM3 | ecosystem: Environmental > Terrestrial > Soil > Wetlands ... | reverse complement strand
GCCTTGTTCGGATGGGCTTCGGCGAGGTCGAAAATACAGCCGGAGGCGGACCCTGGGCAGCAAGTTGTCGTGCCGAACATTATCAACCCGTCGATTACGGACGAGGACATCGCTATGCTGCGACAAGATTTGCGAGCAAAGAAAATGCAGGTCATTGGGCAGAATCTGTCTCTTTCCGATGCGGAGGCGCAAAAGTTCTGGCCGATCTACAACCATTACGTCAAGGACCTGCAGGGAGTGAACAACCAGAAATATGACTTGTTGAAGCAGTACGCACACATGTGGTCAACGATGACGGACCAGGACGCGGTGATTTATGTGCGGCACTGGCTGGAAGTGGATGCGGAGGTGCAGGCGTTGCGGGTGAAGTACGTACCGGTGGTGAACCAGGTGCTGCCAGGAAAGAAGGCGGCAACGTTTTTTCAGTTGGACCGGCGGCTGAATATGATCATCGACCTGCAATTGTTTTCGCAGATCCCGTTGGCGAAAGTGAAAGAGAACGGTCCTCCTCAGTGATCCCGGTCTTGCAGCACCGCTCCGACTATAATTCGCGGTCGTTACTTGGCGGAAATCCGGCTGACTGGGATTGAATCGTTTCCGACACTGAGATCGAAGAATGTCTTCACAAGGACTTTTAAACGCTCGTTTGATTACCCTCCGCAAAATGCTATCGGCATTCTTTCCGCCAAGTGGAGATGCTGATAGCGCCGGCGTGGTTCGCAAACGGCCCTCCAATCTTCTTTACGATGTGGATGAAACACCTCCGTTGTTGGTGAGGCTCGGTGTTTCGTTCCAACACGTATTCCTCCTGTCTGTGGGATGGCTTTACGTTGTGGTAATCGTAAATTCGATCGGGGGGACAGAAGCGCAGGCGGCGTCGATCATTCGAATCTCCATGATCGCGGGCGGACTCGCTACCATTTTGCAGTCCACTCGCGGCGCCCTTGGCAGCGGCTATTTTGCCCCGCTTACCAGCAGTTTGATCTTCTTGCCAACTTCTATCCTTGCGGTGCAAGCAGGTGGATTTCCGGTGCTGTTCGGCATGGTCGCTGTGTCAGGAATTTTGTTGAGTTTATTGTCCCGGGTTTTGGACCGGGCCAGGGTTTTGTTTCCTCCCGAAGTAACCGGGCTAATGGTGGCCATGGCGGGGCTGCAGTTAATCCGCTTGGGATGTCCGAGGTTCGTCGGCTATACCGGGCAGGGAAGTGTTCCGGAGTTGCGCGCATTTCTGGTTGGAGCGGTAACTCTGCTTGTGATGGTGGGCGCGACGGTCTGGAATAAAGGAAAGCTGCATGCTTTGCCCATGTTGTTGGGTCTGTCGGCTGGATACATTCTGGCGCTTGGTTCGGGTGTCCTGCCGTGGGCGCAATTTGTGCGTGAGCTGAACGAGCCGTGGATTAATTTTCCTCATCGAGTAGTTTCCGGATTGAGTTTCCGATTTTCTCTTCTCGCCCCATTCTTGATCGCTTCTCTCACCGCCGGATTGAAGATGATCGGAGATTTAACGCTTTGTCAAAAAATTAACGACGCGGATTGGAAGCGAACGGACATGAAGTCGGCCAGTGGTGGGCTACTCGCGAGTGGTCTAGGGACGTTTTTCTCAGGTCTCTCCGGTGGGGTAGCTCAGACCACAGTCGCCAGCTGCATCGGACTTTCTCTGGCAACCGGAACGACCAGCCGCAGCCTTGCGATTCCGACAGGAATCATGATTGCCGCTCTAGCGTTTTTCCCCAAGCTCGCGGCCGTTTTGGCGGTAATGCCAGCTCCTGTTGTTGGGGCCATTCTGATTTATTCGGCATGTTTCATCGTTCTGGGAGGCATGCAACTTTTGACCTCGCGCATGTTGGACTCCCGGCGCATCTTTGCAGTGGGCATTTCCCTACTCTTTGGTTTGAGCGTGGATATGGCGCCGGAACTTTACCGCCGTATACCGGAAGTGTTGCACCCCCTCTTTAGCTCATCTACCGCGCTCGCGACGGTCTTGGTGGTCTCTCTCAGCTTGCTGTTCCGTTTGGGAATAGCAAGACGAGTTAGCTTAGAGGTGGTGCCTGGCGACGACATGGAGAAAATCGATTCCATGATGGAAGAACACGGCGCCGCTTGGGGAATGCGCCGGGAAGTCGTCATATCCGCGGTGCAGGCCGTCCATGAGACAGTAAACAGCGCGTTAGCGTTCAATCCCGGACTCGAACGAGTACAAGTCAGCATAGAGTTCGACGAATTCAAGCTGGCTGCGGATTTAGAATATGAAGGAGTCCCAATACAGCTTGCGGAATCGGTTCCTTCATTTGAAAGCCTGGGCACCCCTGAGGGGGTCGCACTTCTATCGACCTTTATGATTCGGAAGTTTGCCGATCGTGTACGCATCAAAACTCACAAGGGAGCCTGCCGTATAGAGCTGACTTTCGACCACTAAGGTAAACTGCTTTGATTTCAGAATTTGCTCTGACCAGCCGACTTTGTCACGTCGCGTCTCCCTTTGAATTGTCGTCTTGAACCGAAATCTCATGGCTCCTTTTCGAAGACTTGAATGGGCCGTCGGAGATCATTCCCGACTTCAAGCGTGTGACACTCAAGTGCATGTGGGGCTTGGAGAGAAAAGTGTCACCAAATTGTCACTAAAAGTGGCACAAAACAGGCAAAAATGAAGCAAGTCCAGAAGACAGAAAGTGGCGCTATCTTGCGGCTGGCAAAGGGATTTAGTTGAATTTTCTGCAAGATAGCGAATCGGCGATTTTATTTTTCAAGACCGCCGGTTTCAACCGCTCACCCACTCCTCCGGCTTCAATTCTAGCGTACTCCTCCACCTGGCGCCCAGATGGCTGGGGCGTGATGTAGTCTCGCCTGGTTGTCGAATGAAAAAAGCAGTTCAGTTGCTGGTTGGCTGGTTTTCGGAACCAGGGACGTAGCGGCCTTCAAAGTCGATTCCCCAGAAATGCGGCGCGGGCGTTAGAAACTCGACGCCGACCCTTGTTCCGCGGTTGCCAGTTTCTCCCAGGTACACGATCCGGCATTCCTGTTCTTCTTGTGTCTCCGGGTTGACGAGAACCAGCATTTCGCCATTGTCCACTTCGTGGCGCAGGTTCAGAAGTCCGCCGTGGGCGCTGACCACCAGGGTTTCGCAGGTTTCGCGAAACTTCCGGCCTTGGTGGCTACGTCCCAGTGCCTGTAGCCGCATTTTGTGGAAAACGCGCTGGCTGCGGCGTTGTGAGCTTTGAGCAAGTTCAACCATGGGCTCATCATCGCCTCCCCTCCAAAGCCGGTCAATTGCCCTTTCGGACAGGTGTTCCCACTCCGCAAGGTCGTATCCTCAGGAGCGCTTGCGCGTAGACCGTACTTCTTGGGAATGGCAGACAACTTGTGCCCTTCTCGCTCTGGCCGTAAAATGAATTTAGCGGTAACGGCACCCGGCTTTCACGTCCATTCCGCCGCCGCGATTCTAGGAAATCATTCAGCTGTTTATTCGCAACAGAACCGTTGTGCCCGAGGGCCTCATATGAACCTTACTGAATTAATCGAAGGTCGGCACGAGCAACATCTGGCCGAACTTTGCGAATTTCTTCGCATTCCTTCCATCAGCGCAAAGACCGAGCATAAACCAGACATCGAACGGGCTGCCAAATGGGTCGCCGATCACCTTCGTGCCGCAGGTTTCAAGACTGTCGAAATCATTCCTACCAATCTTCACCCGCTGGTTTATGCGGAATCTCTGGAGGCTCCCGGAAAACCGACGGTACTCTTCTACGGTCACTATGACGTCCAGCCGGCCGAACCATTGGACCTATGGACCTCTCCGGCGTTCGATCCCCAGGCGCGCGATGGTAATCTCTACGGTCGGGGCACAGCCGACGACAAAGGTCAGGTTCATATTCATCTCAAGGCGCTGGAATCCCTGCACCAGGTAAACGGCAAATTCCCGGTCAATATCAAAGTTCTGATCGAAGGTGAGGAAGAAGTCGGCAGCGTCAGCCTTTGGGATTACGTGCAGGCCAACAAGGCAAAGCTGAAGGCGGACGCCCTGATCGTCTCCGACACGGCCATGCTTAGCAAAGGTGTTCCGTCAATCACCTACGGCCTACGTGGCCTGAATTACTACCAACTTGAAATCACCGGCCCGACCCGCGATCTTCATTCAGGTGTTTATGGCGGAGCGGTGCCGAACCCGCTCACCGTTCTCACCGAGTTGTTCGCCAAGCTTCACGACAAGAATTTTCGCGTGACTGTACCGGGATTCTACGACGACGTCGACGCCATCCCGACCGAGGAGCGGAAAGCTCTCAACACTTTGCCGTGGAAGAAAAAAGATTTCGAACGGGCCGTAGGCGCGCGCGGCTACTTCGGTGAAAAGGGATTCACCACCGTGGAACGCCTGTGGGTCCGCCCGACGCTTGAGCCCAACGGGATTTGGGGCGGTTATCAGGGCGAAGGCGCAAAGACGGTGATTCCTTCGAAGGCCTACGCAAAATTCTCAACGCGCCTGGTGCCCAGCCAGAGTCCCAGGAAGATCGCCAAACTTGTCGAACAACACATTCGCAAATTGCTACCCAACACCGTCACCTTCAAATTCGAGACGCTCAGCACAGGTAAACCCTGGGTAGCGGCCTATCACGCGCCTATTTTCCACGTGGCCCAGTCTGCACTTGAAAAGGGTTTTGGAAGAAGAGCGGTATTCATTCGTGAAGGGGGCTCGATTCCGTTCGTCACGCAGATGCATGACACCTTCAAGATTCCTTGCGTCCTGATTGGTTTCGGTTTACCCGATGAGAATGCCCACGCGCCAGACGAGCATCTTTCTCTCGAAAACTACTACGGAGGGATCAAGGCCATCGCTCATTTCTACGATGGCCTGGCCTCGCTATAGATAACCTGCTACAGAGTAGACAACTGCTCTCGTCGCCCTTGGGCGTAATCGTGCAGTGCAATGTTGGCAGTTCCGATGGTCTTGAGCGCTTCCACCACTGCCGGCAGATCCTTCCCGCGCAGCACCACATACATCTCATCCTCGCCTAGTCCGGTATAGACGCGGTTTCCGATGCATCCCAAGCTGGTGATCGCGCCGTGCTGCAAGGACGCCGGAAGCGCCATGCATGTCGGCCTTCCCAGTGCGGGCGCGCCGCTGCCCACACCCGCGCGGTTTGCTGCTTCTTGCAACAGCATTGCACCTGAAGGCTTCACCGCGAACAGCACCACATCCGGCACCCCGGTCGCCTCTCCCAATGGCGTATACAGAATCGCCTTTGGTGTCTTGGGCAGCCGTGGAATCTGGGGCACTTCCTCGGGCTTCACGTAACCAAGGTCGAACATCAGTCTCAGCGTCTGTTCGGTTTCTTTTTCCCGCTCCGGGGACAGCGCTATGTTGTGCGTGTACGCCCCCACCGCGCAATTGAAATGGTTCTCCGGCACGGTATAAAACGTTCGTCCCTCGGCCGCCAAGCGCCAGAAACTGCAGCCAGAGGGCTCTGTGCCTTCAAATTTCTTCGCATTCGAGGGAGCATCCTGGAGAAATGTGACGGCCACCGGCCGGCGCTGCCCTTTCGTCACTGCCGCAATCTTGTCTTCCAGTTCGTTTCCGTTCCAGCCTGCGCTCATCTGCCGTTCTCCTTGATTCATTTGGGATTAAGAAGGATAACACGCGGGAAATCCAGAGCAATCCGGACCGCGACGTGCGCCAACCCGCATGAAACCTAGGCGTTTTGCACATCCTCCAAAAAAAATCGCATTTTTCCCTTCATTTTTGCGGTTTCGTCCTTGCGTTCCTTATCGGCGTTCGCTATAGTTTGTTGCGGCCCGAGTTTTTCATCGAAAAATAGGGGTTTTTTGCTCGTGGCTGACCTCGATTCGTTCGGGGTGGATAGACAAATCAGGAGGATAAGCAGACTAAATGGCAGCTAAGCCACTGAGCAAGACCAAAATCGTTTCACACATTGCCGAGAAAGTGGGCACGTCCAAGAAGATGGTTGCCACTTTCTTTGAGGAACTTCATAAGCTCGCCGTGAAAGAAGCGAAGGGCGCTGCTGGCAAGTTCGTCATTCCCGGCATTGGCCGCGTTGTGAAGGCTCATCGCAAGGCGCGCATCGGTCGCAATCCCCAGACCGGCGAACAGATCAAGATCAAGGCCAAGACGGTTGTTCGTCTCCGTCCCGCCAAGGTCCTCAAGGACGCCGTTCTTAAGTAGCTTTTTCTCCCGCCCGGGAGAAATCAAATTGAAAACCCCCGGAAGCCTGAGTCATTCAGTGCTCCGGGGGTTTCTCTTTGTGCTGTTCCTAGAAACCGCCATTCCGAACGCAGTCTGCGGAGTGAGGAATCTCTCTTCCGTCGACCCGAACCAGCGAATTACTGCCTAGAGAGTCTTTACGTAGGCGATCACATCCTTGATTTGCGCGGGTTCCAGCACGTCCTTAAACGGCGGCATTAACTGGTCCCCGTTCTCAATCCAGTTCTTCAGGCTGTCGTCAGTAATCTTGTTTCCGTTCACGCTGAAGGTTCCGCGCTTGGATATGCCCTTTAGCCCCGGTCCAATCTTCTTCTGGTCGCTGGTATCGTAGTGGCAGATCGAGCATTTTTGCTGAAACAGCGATTTGCCCCGTCCTACGGCGGCGGAATTCCCTCCACCCGTTTTCTTCGCGGTGTCTTGCGCCAGAAGTGCTCCTGCGCTAACCATCGCACCACAGATCACTGCCACGAACATGCCCTTCCAAATCCGATTCACGTCGCCCCCATTCTCTCCGTGCGTGTGCTTTCCTAGCCTCTTCATTCTCTCCATTCTCCGTCCGAATTTCCACTCCACCCCGTCAGAAGGGACAGGTTGTGCTTTTGCACAGCTAGGACCTTCGTACCTTTGACCGCCTACACTTCTTCCCCGCACAATGAGCTCATGAATCAGGAGACCCTGACTCGCGCGTGGGAAGTGTTGCAAGACGCCTATCAAGCGCAGATGGAAGGCGATTACGACCGTGCGGCCGAGCTTTACCAGACTTCTCTCGAACTCCATCCCACCGCGGAAGCCCATACGTTTTTAGGCTGGACGTACCACTTTCAGGGCAAACTGCTTGACGCCATTGCCGAATGCAAGCGTGCCATTGAACTCGATCCTGATTTTGGCAATCCCTACAACGATATCGGCGCTTACCTGATCGAACTCGGCCAATTCGACGAAGCCATTCCTTGGCTGCAACAAGCCGTCGAAGCGCGCCGCTATGAGCCGCGCCACTTTCCCCACTATAATCTGGGCCGCGCTTATCTCGGCAAGGAAATGTACGGCCAGGCGATGCGCTGCTTCCAGGAAGCCATTAACGTCGAACCGCGTTACTCCCTCGCCCGCCAGGCCCTCGAATCCCTCCGCCGCATGGTCAACTAATCTCCTGGCCGCTGACGCTATTCCCCCGTCTTTTGCTCCGACGGTTTCACCACTCGATCGTAAATCCACAAGAGCATCGTGGTCGCCAAGCCGATCGCCGTCAGCGCCCACAAAAACAGTTTCGGGCGGTGTTGTACTTCCCCGAAATGATGCAGCAGCGCCCCGCCGATGGGACCACCAATAAATGACCCGATTCCCAACGGTAAAAACGCAAAGCCCATATACGTGCCTTGTTGCCCCGCCGGCGCCAGCCGCGAAATGTAATCGTAATACCGCGGCGACTGAATCAGTTCCCCTACCGCAATGACCACCAGCGTGGCGTACACGGCGTAAATCGTGGAGTGTACCGCCAGGATCGCGAACCCTACCATGGCGATCAGCGTTCCCAGCACCACCGCGCGAAACGCCGTCATCCTCCGCGTCATCACACTGAACAGCACGGTGAACGCAATCACCACCAGCGGCCCCGTCGACAACATTCTCTCTGTGTCCGCTTTTGGGTCCACGTACTCATGCACGTACAGCGGTAGCGTGATGAATTCCTGCCAGTACACGATCCAATAGCCCGTAAAGATCAGCAGGAAGATCATGAACTTCGGATTTGTCATCACTTTCCAGAAGTTTCGCATCGTCACTACCAGGCTTTCGGTTCGCACTTCGCCAGATTTCCGAGGCTCCTGGAAGAACAGCAATACCGCAAAGAACATCAGAAGAACGCTTACTGCCGACGCCCGGAACACATTTTCCGCGCTCAAGTGCTGCTTCACCACGGAAGCCATTTGTGGTCCAAAGAACCCGCCGATATTCACCAACGTGTAGTAGATGGAGTAGCCCAGCGAACGCACGTTGTCACTCGACGCTCGTGCGGTCGTCCCCACCACGCACGGTTTTACCAAAGACACGCCCAGAGCCGGGATCATCAGCACAAACGCCACGAGCGCCAGCTGTGGCACGACGCTTCGTACAGGCGCTAGCCAGCTTGCTCCAAGGGATCCCATCAGGAAATACGCGACAGCCAGAATCAGATATGCCAGCGAAAGCGCCCGCCGAAATCCCAATCGGTCTGCAGCCGCGCCTCCGAAAATCGCCAGGAACCAAACCAGACCGCCAAACAATCCGGAGAGACTTGCAGCGCGCTCGGTGGGAAAATTCAGGGACTCGTGCAAGTACCTTGCTAGCACCGCGAACGCGGCGTAGTACGACAGGCGCTCAAACAGTTCACTGATATTCGCGACCCAGAAGGATCGCTCAAAGCCGTGCTTTACGTCCTCTAGCCGCTGCGCAAATCCCATCCGCCCTCCGCCGATCTCAATTCGCGAATCATACTACCCCACGCGTTTCGCCAGGACCCGTATTTGTCTCGCGTCGAACCCCTATGGCGCTGTGTGTTCCGTCGCCGGCTTAGGCGCGGCGTTCCACATCTCCTGCTTGATCTTCCACCCGCCGTTCGCATTTCTGTGCAGGATCAGCAAAATATTGCCTCGGCTTTCAATCTGCGGTTTCCCGCCCGGAGGTTGCAGTACCTGATGTTCCAGACCCCACTCGTACGCCCAGTCGCCCATCATCTGAATTTCCCGAAAATCGATCTCCATCTTTTCCATGTGATATCCGGCAAGGGGAGCCACGGCGGCATCAAAGAATTTGTCGATTGCCTTTTTGCCAACCAGTGGCGCCATCTCTGGCAGCAAGCTCACGCCATCTTCAGCCCAGAACGAACTCACCATCGCGTTGTCCATCTTCAAATGTGCCGCAATGTACTTCTGATTGAACGCCTCAATCTCCGCCCGTTTCGCATCTGCCTGTCCCCGATTTGAACCCGCAAAAATCGTCAAGCTTGTTACTGCCCACACTACAACTGTCAAAAACAGCCGTGAATATTCCATGGATTCCCCCCAACGCCGCCATAAAGATACCCCGGATTCGCTCCTGGCTTCTGCCATCTCGGTTCCCGGTCTAAAGACAGACGTTGCGAAAGGGTGCTCCACGGCGTAACGTTGCCCTACACGGACGCGGCCCGGTTCAGCTGCGTCCGTCAAACAGCAGGGAGGCACGCGATGGGGTACCTCTTGGTACGTCACAAGGTCAGGGAGTTCCATGAATGGAAGCGCTTCTTCGACACCCATAAGGATGCCCAACACCACGCCGGCTTGCGCATCGAGCGCGTCATGCGGAATCTGTACGAGCCCAGTGAAGTGTTTCTGCTCTTCGAGGTTACCGACCTCGCCAAAGCCAGAGCTTTTGTCTTTTCCCCGGAGGTGCCCAACTCCCAGGAAGAATCCGGCGTGGTAGACCGGCCAGATATTTATTTTCTGGCCTGAACTCCTGACGTGCCATCGTGTCCGGCGGGCTCCCGCAGCTCTATGGCATTCTGTTCCGGATCGTACAGGCGAGCGAACCGGCCATTTGGATAGGGATTAGGATCGACTTCGACCGAAATCCCGGCGCCACGAAGCTGCGCAACTATGGCGTCCAGATTTACCACACGGAAGTTGCCGATTAGGGCTTGGGCTTTTCCGCTTCCTGCCTCTGCCGTTCTTCTGTCCAGGGAGGCACGATGCCGATCGAGCGCGCGTAGGCCACGGATTGTCCGAGATGCTCACCGTAATGGCCGGAAATCAGGAAGAACGAACCGCGGATTGTGGTTTGACCGCGCGGCGTCTTGATTTCTTTGTCGAGCTCGGAATCCTTGATCGCCAGAATCGCGGTGCGAATTTGCGCAAATGAATCTTTCAGGGCCTGGATCACCTTGGCCTTGTCGGTCGAAGCTGCCATCAAAGCCTTGGGATCGACGCCTGCCGGAAACGGCGTTCCCAGCATCTTTGCAAAGGCGTAGTTGGCACTGACCACGTGCATATATACTTCGCCGATCGATCGCACACCTTCACTGGGACGCCAGTTATATTTCTCGGCGGGAATCGCGTCTGCCAGGCGCTCGAAGCGCTGCTCGTAGTAAGAAACTTCGTCCAGAAATTCCATCCGCGCGCCTGACGTCGGCGCTACCGCAACGGTCGCCGGCTTGTCGGCGGGTTTTTCTTGAGCTCGTGTGAGCGCACCCCAGGAGAACAGCAGGAAACAGATCAGGCAAACCAAACCGCGCACTATCCACCCCCATTTACGCGCTTATCAATACCCTTGCATTTTATACCGGAAACTGACTAATCGTATTAGTTGGAAAACGCGTGTGAGGCAAACAACAGCGAGGCCGGCAGATGCTCGGCGAAGTACCCGGCATCATGGCGGCCGGGATAGATGTGAAATTCGTGTGCGATATGCCGAGCGGTTAGGACTTTATCCAGTGCGTTCGCCCCGGCGTCGAAGCCGTAATCGTCTTGATCGCCGCAATCAAAATAAATCTTTAAGCCGGTCAAATTCGCCGTGCGTGCCAGAGCGATAGGACTATTTCGTTCCCAGAATGCCGCATCCGGCGGGCTTCCGAAGACCGCGCCGAGTACTCGCGAGCGGGGAGAGTTGGGTGCCGGTCCGAGAAATGCCGGCAGCTTTTCAATCAGCGCGGCACTGTGCGCGCTGACCGAAACAAATAACTCGGGATGTCGAAACGCCAGATGCAACGCGCCGTAGCCTCCCATGGAAATACCGGCGATTCCGCGATGCCCCCGGCCGGGCGTCACGCGATAGCGTTTCTCGACAAATGGAAAAAATTCCTGAAGCAGAAAATCCTCGTAACGGTCCTTTCCGTCCTTTGAATTGATGTAAAAACTCGCGCCTGCCTCCGGTGTGACGATCAGAAACTCCTTCAACTCGCCTTTTTCGCGCATATCTTCGGTAAGATTCCACGCACCGGAATGGACAAAGAACTGCTCGTTGTCTCCCAGGCCGTGCAAAAAATAGAGGACTGAATAATGCCGAGTCTTGTCCGCGTCAAACGACGACGGAAGAACGGCACAATACGGAACGGAGCGGGAAAGGATTTTGCTAGGCAGCGAGTTGCACTCGACGCGACCCGTAGCAGCCCAACTGAAGATGGGCATCACGCAAAATGTCAGGCAAAGAACAGCCAGCCGAACCTTATTCATAGCGCAACGCGTCGACAGGATTGAGCTTGGCAGCACGGGAAGCAGGATAAAGTCCCGCGAGCAGACTGACAACCACCGCAAAGACCAGGGCAGAAATCACCAGCCACCAGGGAACGGAGGAAAGCTCAATGGGATTCAGATTCTGGCGCTTCAGATAAACGTTGGTTCCAAAAGTGATGGCGCGGCCCAGCAGCCAGCCAAATCCGACTCCCAGAATTCCGCCCAGCAATCCCATCACACCTGCCTCAACGAAGAAGAGCTGCTGAACGTCGGAATCAGACGCGCCTAGGGCCTTCAAAACTCCAATCTCCCGCCGTCGTTCCAGAATGGCCATCACTAACGTGTTGACGATACCAAGCGTGGCCACCGCCAAGGCTAGGCTGCCAAATATTCCCAGCAGTAAATCAAAGACAGAGAAGAACGTCCGCAAGGATTTCGAAGCATCCAGAAGTGAAAAGGCGTTGAAACCAAGATTCTTGATGGATGCTTCCAGAGCCTCGACCAGAGAAGGAGACTTGGCGCGTACCGAAAGGGAAGGGTACGTGATCTTCGTTGAGGCGCTGCCACGCACGATGTCCCGTAAATCGTTGACTTGCGCGGCGCGCAGTGTCGATGCTGTGTCCAACGGCATTAACAATCGCGCGTTACCGTATCCCCCGTATCCCGCGGCAGGCTCTGTTTCCACGACGCCTACAATCTTCAGCTTCAATTCTCTGGGAACGACCGAAAACCCACCCGTGGCCTCTGGTCCATTCGCAGGAGTATCGGTCGCCGCGGCCGGAATCGCCTGGCGTTCCGCATAGCGCAACGTCAATTCCTGACCGATCAGAGAAGACGGCTTGTCCGACAGATCTTTGGCAAACTCAATCTGCAGGATCGCTTCGTTTGCTGTCGGAGAAGAAAAAAAACTGCCCTGCATGCCATCGAACGCACCGGAATTGCGCGCCGACTCCGGCATACCACCGACTACCGTTGCATACGGCTTGTTGTTGAAGCGCACTTCCGTGAAAAAACGTACTTGCGGATACACCTCAATCACGTTCGGAAGCTTTTCAAGTTCGCTTCTCGCGTCGGCATCCAGCGGACGTGGTGGTTTGTCGGACTCGACTTCCCGTTGCGGGCGTCCCATCCCGCGGAAGCTGTTTTTTGGTGTCACGAAAATGGTGTCGAACAGCCCGCTTTGCGACAGCCGCTTGGAGGCCAATTGTTGCAGCCCGACTCCGAGCGAAAGCATGGCCACAAGGGACGCGACTCCTACCGCCACGCCCAGGGTCGTGAGCGCGTTGCGCAAAATTGCTTCGCGCAGATTCCGGAGTGCCAGATCCGTCAGATCCTGCGATTTCATTGCGCTGCCTCATGCGTCGCTGGCGAGATGCCCAACAATTTGCCATCACCCATGGTGGCCAGCCGATCCGCGAAGCGTTCGGCGAGCGGTCGCTCGTGCGTCACCATCACGATCGTCATGCCCAGTTGTGTTTGTAGGTCGCGCAAAATCGAGAGAATCGCTTCACCTGTCGAAGAGTCCAGATTGCCGGTCGGCTCATCGGCAAGCAGAATCTTTGGCCGATTCACCAACGCCCGCGCGATCGCCACGCGTTGTTGTTCACCACCGGACAACTCCGAGGGACGATGGCCCACGCGATGAGTCAGGCGCACGCGTTCCAACGCTTCACGCACGCGACCCGGCCGCTCAGAACGATCTACCTCCGCCAGCCGCAGTGGCAATTCCACATTTTCTTCCAGCGTCATGCGCGGGAGCAGATTGAACGACTGAAAAATCATGCCGATGGTATTGCGCCGGTAGCGCGCCAGGTTCAAGGGCGAAAGCGTAGCCAGATTCTCTCCATGTGCCAGGATGGCTCCAGACGTTGGCCGGTCCAAGCCCGCGATCAAATTCAGCAGCGTGGATTTCCCCGACCCTGACGATCCAAGAAGCGCAAGATACTCGCCGCGGCCGATCGTCAACGAAACGTCGTCCACGGCTCGAACGCTGCTTTCACCCATTCTGTAGTATCGGGAGATGTGCTCCAACTGGACGGCGGGTTGGGTGTCAGGCATAGGCTCGCTTAATCATACGTCCTGAGGCGCCGGAATCTTTCATTTCTCTTCGATGCGGCCAAGGGATGAATCGGCATAGAATGCAGCGGCAGAGGCAATGGGTTGAAGGAGGCGCCATGAAAGCAATCGGCGATGGCCGAAAGTGGATCGATAAATATGTCGCGCAAAAACGAGCAGAACTCGGCGACGTAGCGCAAGCCCTGCGCCGCCTGATGAAAAAGCTTGTCCCGGGCACAACAGAATCCGTGAATCCTTGGAAAATTCCCACCTTTGAATCGAACGGGCCCATGTGTTTCTTCACGGTCGGGAAGAATCATGTGACCTTCGGATTTCTCCGCGGTACTTCGTTACCCGACCCTGCGGAGTTGCTGGAAGGTACAGGAAAAAACCTCCGGCATGTAAAATTGCGCACTCTGGAAGATTTGCGCGAACCAGCCCTGAAAAAACTCATCCTGGCCGCAGCGCGATTGAACAAAAAAGAGCGCATGGAAGGCATGAAACCGAAGAAAAAATAGAACTACATAGCCGCGTGCTTGGAACTGAACCGCTTAGCTTTACGGTCCAGTGGCGTCGCACACTGAACTGCGCACACCGCTTGTGCTAGCATTCAAGTCTGCGCGCTACGAACCTGCCTTAGCTAAGGAGCCTACCTGAATGCCTGCGACCATGAAGGCGTTGCGGAAGACACAAGCGGGGAAAGGCCTGCAAATCGAGAAGGTGCAGGTGCCGTCGATTGGTCCCACCGATGTGCTGGTGCGCGTCAAGGCCACATCCATTTGCGGCACGGACCTGCACATTTATGGTTGGGACCGCTGGTCACAGGGACGTATCAAGCCACCCGTGACGTTGGGCCACGAATTCTGCGGCGTGGTTGAACGTGCGGGTGAAGAAGTCTCCGCCGTGCAAGCCGGCGATTTCGTCAGCGCGGAAATGCATGTGAACTGCGGTCACTGCCACCAATGCCGCCTGGGCCAGGCGCACATCTGCCGGAATTTGAGAATCATCGGAATTGATATTGACGGCGCGTTCGCGGAATTCGTGAAAATTCCCGCCACAAATATCTGGAAGCTGGATTCGGCCATTCCCGAACATTACGGGGCTATTCTCGATCCGCTTGGCAACGCCGTCCATACCGTGCTCGCGGGCGCCATTGCCGGCCAAACCGCACTTGTGACCGGGTGCGGCCCTATCGGGCTAATGTCCATCGCCGTGGCCAAAGCCTGCGGCAGTTCGGCCATCTTTGCCACGGAGACCAACGAACATCGAAGGAAACTGGCAAAGCAAATGGGCGCGAACCTTGTCCTGAATCCCCTCGCTGAAGATCCCGTGAAAAGAATCCTGGAGGCAACGGGAGGAACCGGCGTAGACGTTCTTCTCGAAATGAGCGGTCATCCAGCCGCGATTCAACAAGGATTCAAGGCCTTGCGTGCTGGCGGCAGAGCGTCGTTGCTCGGAATTCCAACGGAAAATGTGCCGCTCGATCTTGTCGAGGACGTCATCTTCAAAGGCGCGACCGTGCAGGGAATTTATGGGCGCCGCATGTACGAAACTTGGGTACAAATGACGGCGCTGTTGAAAGCGGGTCATGTGAATCTGGAACCGCTCTTCGGCGAACGGCTGGAGCTGGACAATTTCGAGGCCGCCTTTGCCAAGCTGCAGAGCGGGCTCGCGGGAAAAATTCTGATGTACCCGAACGGCATTCCGAAATAGCCCGAATGGTTGAACTAGCACGAAAAGAGGACCGCATGAGCGAAATTGCAACGCAAGCCACAAAACAGAATCCCATGCAGTACGTCAGTGAGACCCTGCAAGATTTGCGCGCGAAAGGTGTAGCGCCAAAGCTTCGCGTGCTTGAAGGAGAGCAAAAGCCCGTCTGCATCTTCGATGGGCGCGAGGTCGTCAATCTTGCCTCCAACAACTATCTCGGTCTGACCTCACACAAAGCTTTGCGCAAGGCATCTCTCGAAGCCGTACGCAAACTCGGCGTTGGCGCGGGCGCGGTGCGCACTATTGCCGGAACGATGAAAATTCATATGGACCTGGAAGAACAAATCGCCAAGTTCAAGCACGTGGAAGCGTGCGTGGTCTTTCAGTCGGGATTTACCGCCAACGCCGGCACTGTTTCGGCGGTTCTCGGCAAAGAGGACCTGATTATCTCCGACGAGTTGAATCATGCTTCCATCATCGACGGAGCGCGTCTTTCGAAAGCCACCATCAAAGTTTTCAAGCACAAAGATATGACAGACTGCGAACGCATTCTGCAGGAACATGCCAGCTTCCCCGGCAAAAAGCTGATCATCACCGACGGCGTTTTCTCCATGGATGGGGACATTGCTCCCCTGCCGGCACTTTGCGATCTGGCGGAAAAATACGGTTGCATCATGATGGTGGACGACGCGCATGCCAGTGGTGTCCTCGGCAAAGGCGGCCGCGGTTCCATCGACCATTTCCAGTGCCACGGCCGCGTGCACATCCAAGTCGGCACGCTCAGCAAGGCCATCGGTTCGATGGGCGGCTACGTGTGCGGCTCACGTGACCTGATCGATTTCCTCTATCTGCGGGCGCGGCCTTTTCTTTTTTCCACCTCTCATCCTCCGGCGACCGCTGCGGCCTGTCAGGCGGCGTTCACGCTTCTGGATTCCGCCGAGGGTGAAAAACTGGTCAAGAAGTTGTGGGCCAACACAAAGTTCTTCAAGCGCGAGCTGAAGAAACGCGGCTTCGAGTTTAAGGCCAGCGAAACGCCGATCATTCCCATTCACGTGGGCGACGCCGCAAAGGCGTTTGAATTTTCTCGGAAACTCTTCGAAGCCGGCGTATTCGCGCCCGCCGTTGGCTATCCAACCGTGGCGGAAGGAAAAGCACGTCTGCGCGCCATCGTCAGCGCAGCACACAAACGGGAGCACCTCTTGAAAGCAGCCGACACGCTTGCAGAAGTGGCGAAGCCTTTAGGCATCGTCAGCTGATCCGTCACTCAATTCCGGCAACTTCGGCCTCTGCTATACTCGCCCGATGGCGCCAAAAGAAGAACAAACGAAAAAGTTATTCCTGGTAGACGCCATGGCGCACGTCTACCGCGCGTTTTACGCGCCCATGGTGCGCATGAATGCGCCCAGTGGCCTTCCCACTAAAGTTCCGTTTCTGTTCGCCAATATCGTCCGCCGCCTGATCAAAGACTACAAACCGGATTACGTGGGCATCGTCTTTGACACCAGCAAGCCCACCTTCCGCGACAAACTCTTCGAATCCTACAAAGCTCATCGCCCGCCCATGCCGGACGAAATGAGCGTGCAGTTGCCGTATGTGCGGCGGCTCTGCGAGGCCATGTGCATGCCGATTCTGGAACTTGATGGCTACGAGGCCGACGACGTGATCGGCACTTTGGCCAAGAAAGCCGCGGCTAAAAACATCGATGTTCTCGTCATTAGCAATGATAAGGACATGATGCAGCTCGTGACTCCTGGTGTGCGCATTCTGCGTACCGCCTCCGGTGGCCCAAAAGCCGACACCATCGTGGACGCGAAAAGAGTGGAAGAAATTCTCGGGGTTCCGCCCGAGAAGGTGATTGACCTGATGGCGTTGCTGGGCGACACCATCGACAATATTCCCGGCGCAAAAGGCATCGGCGAAAAAGGCGCGACCGAACTGATTCAGAAATACGGCACCGTGGAAAATGCGCTTGCGCATGCAGACGAAGTGCCCAACAAGCGTTATCGCGAGGCGTTGCAGCAGCAAAAAGAACAAGTGCTGATGAGCAAGCAACTGGCCGCGATTGAAACGGAAGTTCCCGTCGAGTTGAACCTCGACAAGCTGAAAGTGTGCGCTCCCGACCAGGCCGCGCTCATGGCTCTTTATCGCGAACTGGGTTTCAACTCTCTGCTGAAGGAAATGCTCGCCAGTGGCGCCACCGAAGGTCAAAGTAATGCCTCGACGGCCGCACCTGCGGAGAAACGAGACTATCTCCAGCTCTCAAATGCTCAAGAACTGCAGGGCTATTTGAAGAAATTGCCTGCCAAGGCGCCGCTGGCCTTGTGGCTGAATCTTGATCTCGGCGGTCGAGAGTCGGAGGGTTTTGGGACCCATCTGGGAGGCATCGAGCTTTCTTCGAAGGCTGGCGAAGGCCGCGCCATCTGGGCTGACGAAAAGGGCGATGTGCTGAAATGCATGGAGTCCGTCCTCCGCGATGAAAAGCGGCGCAAAATTGTGCACGATCCGAAATTGTTTCAGTTGCTGGCAGGAAAAGTAGAAAAGGTTGAACATGCCACGCAGCTCTACGACTACCTGTTACGCCCAACCACGGCCAAACACGAGTTCGCCGATGTTGTCTTTCGCACCTTTAACGTGCCGATAGGCGGGGGCGCCGGAGAACGCGCGGATTACCTGCAGCGTCTCGCCCCGGTCTTGCGCAAGCAGGTGGAAGAACAAGGCCTCGCGGAGGTCTACGAAAAGATCGATCTCCCACTGGCTAGAGTCCTGGCGGAGATCGAACGAACGGGAATTCGTGTGGATCCCAAAGCCCTCGAGAAAATGTCCCAGTCCATGGAAAAAGAAGTCCGGCGCCTGGAAAAAGACATTTGGGACATGGCTGGTTCCGAGTTCAACGTGAATTCCCCCGCACAACTCGCGGAAATTCTGTTCAACAAACTGAATCTCCAGCCGCCTGGCCGCCGCGGCAAAGCCAAAGAGCGCTCCACCGCCGCGGATGTGCTGGAAGAATTGGGCAACCAGCATCCGTTGCCGGCAAAAGTGGTGGAGTATCGGGAAATCGCCAAACTCAAATCCACCTATGTGGATGCGCTTCCAAAATTAATTCACCCGGAAACCGGCCGTCTGCACACCAGTTTCTCACAAACAGGCACCGCCACCGGCCGGCTCAGCTCCAGCGATCCGAATCTTCAGAACATTCCCATTCGCACGGAACTGGGACGTGAAATTCGCGCCGCATTTGTTGCGGAAAAAGGGAAAATCCTGCTTTCCGCCGATTATTCGCAGATCGAGCTGCGCATCATGGCCCATTTTTCGCGCGACCCCGTGCTGGTGCAGGCTTTCCGGAACGGCGAGGACATTCACGCCCGTACCGCGCAAGAAGTGTTTGGCGTGGGCCCGCTTGCGCAAACCGCGGAACATCGCCGTGCCGCCAAAGCCATCAATTTCGGCATCATCTACGGTCTGTCGGCGTTCGGCCTCGCGAAGCAATTGGGCATCGAACAAAAAGAAGCCGCGCAATTCATCAACGCGTATTTCACCCGTTATCGTGGCGTCAAAGAGTATCTCGACAATGTGCTGGTAGAGACGCGCAAAACCGGAATGGCCAAAACGCTATTCGGCAGGATTCGTCCGATTTCGGAGATTAACGCGCCTCAGATGCAGTTAAGAAACTTTGCGGAACGTACTGCTCTGAATTCTCCGCTCCAGGGCACTGCGGCGGACCTGATCAAGCTCGCGATGATCTCGATCGACGCGCGCCTTAGCAAAGAAAAACTCGCGACGCGCATGATCCTGCAGGTGCACGACGAATTGCTGTTCGAAGCGCCTGCAAAGGAAAAAGAGGCGCTCGAAAAGTTGGTCCGCGAAGAGATGGAAGGCGTGTATGATCTCGCCGTTCCTCTTGTTGTGGAAGTGTGCACCGGGCCGAACTGGCGCGATTTGGACTAACGCCAAGGACTACGGGGAACGCTGGGCATCCCCCAAAGCGGGCACGCCATCTATCCCTTCAGCCTTAGCCCTTGCTAGACTGTTCGGCAGTACAGGCGATAAATTGGTCACCGAGAAAAAGCCGGCTCCCGTCCCCCCGGAAGCGCGTGCTAGCCTGAAATCGAAGTGGACCGGGTGGGTGATGCGTCGAATCAATTCCCTGTTTGCGATAATCACAGCGGCTTTTTTAGTTGGCTGTAGTGGGGCGAGCAGCTCCACCCAAGGCGGTAACAGCGGAGGAACCCCCGCGGGAGTGACCCTGACTCTCTCACCTTCTACCGCCACCGTTGTAGTAGGACAGAGCGCAGCATTTCAGGCGATGGTCACGGGATCGACCAATACGGCGGTCACCTGGCAAGTGAATGGTGTCGTGGGAGGAAATTCCGCCGTCGGCACGATCTCCAGTGGAGTTTATACCGCTCCCGCAACCGTCCCGAGTCCCGCGACCGTCACCGTCACCGCGATCGCCCAGGCCAACACGGCAGTCTCCAAGTCCGCTGCGGTTCTCGTCGTTGCGACTAACCCCAATCAGCAAGCCCAAAACATTCCGGTGAAGCTTGGCACATCTGGCGGAAATGCCAATGACACCAGTACACAGGGGAATTTGGTGTATTGCTGCGGCGGCACCCTGGGTTCGCTTCTCCAACGCAACGGCACCTTCTACATTTTGAGTAACAATCACGTCCTCGCTCGCAGCGATTCCGCAAGCATCGGCGATGCCATCACTCAGCCGGATCTCATTGACGCCAATTGCTCCGCCGTGGGCACCACTACGGTCGGCAATCTGACCCAGTACGTCAATCTCGAAGCTCCGGGCACTAACGTGGACGCCGCGATCGCGCAAATTGTCTCCGGCACCGTGGACACCAGCGGTAACATTTTGTCCCTCGGTGCTACCGCCACTGGCAACACCCCCGATGCGGGACCTCCCCACGCGGGCAGCGGCATCGCCGCGCACATCGGAGAATCCGTCGCCAAAAGCGGCCGCAGTTCCAGCCTGACCTGCTCCACGGTTGATGCCGTCCAGATTCAAACATCTGTCAGTTACCAGAAAGGTTGCAACACCGGAGCGAACTTTTCTGTCACTTACACGGGCCAGATTTCCGTTGCTGGTGGAACCTTCAGCGCGTCCGGCGATTCCGGATCTCTGATCGTCGACCAGAACACCGCCGATCCCGTGGCCTTGCTTTACGGTGGCTCTGATACAGACACCGTCGGCAATCCTGTCGCCGATGTCCTGGCAACGCTGCAGGACAGTCAGGGCAACCGCCCGACATTTGTGGGAAGCGCCTCCACGCACAGCGTCATCGGTTGTACGGTCGCCGCAAACGTCGTCAAGACCGCACCAGCACAGTCGGCCGCCGCTCTTTCTTCAGCGCAGTTGATTCAAGCGCAGCACGCGCGCGACATGCATGCGCCGGAGCTTCTCTCGAACCCCTACATCCAGGCGCTCGGCGTCGGGGCCAGCATCGATCACCCGGGTGAGCCCGCGGTGGTTGTAGTAGTCAATTCCGGGCAGCCTGCAACGGCAATTCCCGCGCAATTGGAAGGCATTGCCACGCGCATTGTGCAGGGTACCTCCAGCAGTCCACACGGTGTTTTCGACACGGAAGTCGCGGCGCACGTCGCGCCAGTTCTTGATACTTTCGCCGTCAACGCCATCTCCAAAGCCGAGCTTGCCCGCGCTCAAGCTGTGCATACTGCCCAAGCCGGAGCGCTGATGAAGCAGCCCGGCATTCAAGGAGTGGGTATCACATCCAGCGCGGACTCTCCGGGAGAAGCTGCCTTGATGATCTTTGTCATCCGCGGAGTGCCGCGCAATCCAGTGCCGCCGGTGATTGACGGCGTGCGCACGCGGATCCGGGAGTCCAGCCGTTTCACCGCAGGGCAGCGTGGCAAAGAGATTGCCAGCCGCTGCCGAGTGCCACAATCATTGCCTGCCGCGCCAGCCATTCCTCAGTAAAACAGCACGCGTCACCGCCAGTTAATGCGCATACAATTGCACTTTTAGCCTTGAAACAAGACACCGAGGCTATCTTTGCAACACCCGCGGGCGTAGAATCCCGGTAGATACTTTCCGGTTCGCTCCCGGATAGTTTCCTACCAATCAGGGGGTGTTTATGCGACGAATTGGCCTACTCCTTTGCGCCATCCTGCTCGTTGCAGGAGGAGTCGTTTTCGCTCAACAAGCAAAAGACAAGCCTGCAGAAGCCGCTCCCGGACCGATTCCGGCCGACGCGGCGGCGAAGAAAAATCCTGTTAAGCCCACGACCGAAGGTCTTGCGGAAGCGCGAAAACTCTACGGCTATCACTGCGCCATGTGCCACGGCAAAGACGGCGATGGCAAAGGTGATCTTGGCGTAGATATGAAACTGGAATTAAAAGATTGGCGTGATCCCAGCACCATCTCCAAGTACACCGACGGCGAATTGTTCTACATCATCACCAACGGCCGCGGAAAAATGGTCGGTGGCGAAGGTGACCGCACGAAAGAGGAAGCGCGCTGGAATCTGGTGAACCTGGTGCACTCCTTCGCTGCAAAACCAGGACAGGATACCTCCAAGCCATAACCTTTGCAGCATTCGGCTCTCGTTATACCGGCGCCCCGTGTCCTTCGGGGCGCCTTTTTTCGCGCACTGCGCTATCATGAGTTTCCAACCTGCGAGGAGGCACCCAAATGGCGCATGCTCCAAAATTCCTTTCCATCGTGAATGACGCGAAAAAGCGCGTCAAAGAAACCAACGTACCCGACGTCAAACGCCGCATGGATGCAGGCGAGAAATTTGTGCTCGTCGACGTACGGGAAGAAAGTGAATGGGCCAGCGGCCATTTGCCCGGCGCCATTCATCTCGGCAAAGGCATCATCGAGAGAGATATTGAGCAGCGCGTTCCCGCAACCGACACGAAGCTCATCCTCTATTGTGGCGGTGGCTTCCGCTCCGCCCTGGCCGCCGACAATCTCCAGAAAATGGGCTATAGCAACGTGGAGTCCATGGATGGCGGCTGGAAGGGTTGGACTTCGGCGGGCTATCCCACACAAAAAGGCTAAACCTGCCCCCGGCAACTCGACAGACGAACTACTCCACGAGATTCAATATCACCTCATTTGACCGGGTCATGCGTCTTGGCTGCGACGGTATTTCTCGCATCAGTTGGACGGCGTAGCGTCCAGGACGCGGTAGTCCGTAATACAGGTCAATCGGATATGTTTCTTCCGTGGATTCTCCCGGGTTCAACGTCACACGTATCCATCGCCCCTCCGTCGCGTGCTCCTTGCATTGGCACAATTCCGCTCCGGTTTCCGTGAGAGGGACGCTACGTCCGTTAACGTCTCTTACTTCAGCGGCGAAGTCACAGCCGGGATTGCTCTTAACAAGAGTTATCGGTAGTGTCGAGCGATTGGTCATGGTCACGCTAAGAGTGAGATTCGATTCCCGGATCACAGCCTCTGGCGGAGTAATCGTCAAGTCCAGTGGCTCGCCGGTTAAGCCGGCCCAGGTCAGTTGAACGGCGCCCAGCAGGAACAGCAGCCCGATGCGAACAGCGCGGTCAGGTTTCATGGGTTTTCCGTGGCTCGTCAATCATTGGTGCGACCCGGCTCATTTGTGTCCACTTCTAATGCTAGGCTCGCTCACGCTCGGTGAATTTTAATTGCAGGTTAAAATCTGCGTGTATGGTACTAGACTATTCCAAAATGGATAGGCGTGTGATCGGGTAAACGGGGCCACAGGATTACTGGGCCCGCCCGAGCCGAACTTAAGCACCCATTCGTTTGTCTCCGCGTTTTTTAGCACGACTTCTCCGGAGAAAGTCCAATCCACGAATCCCAGCGGGACCTCGATTGAATTGGTTAATCCAGAGCTCCACAGCAGGTACATTCTAGCGTGAAACACGCGAGAGTACTCGGTGACGTCCGACGGCAGGTGAATCCGCGGATTGTCAAGCGTAGGGTTGTGCGTGTCGTACGGATAGACAGTGTCGAGCCCTGCGCCAAGCGTCGCGACAGGTTGAGATTTGGGGACACAGTACAGCGTGATTCCGTTGCGCTTGACGGTCACGACATCGGACTGAATCTCTTGTACCCAGATGAACTTCCTCAACATTCCCTCGGGAAGGGAGTATCGCGCCCGAAAGGAAATTCCAGGGTCCAGCATGCCCAATAGCGAGGAATTCGGAAGCGGCTGAGAAAGTGCAACCCTCTCCGAATCGACCTGGACTTGCGTCGACCACGGCCCGTCCACGTCAAACGTCACCTCCGCTTGGGCAGTCACCCCGTTTGTGAGTGTGAGTTGGTAGCTCACGGTTCGGTTTTTGCCCGGCGCAGCCCAGTAGAACCATGTGGTCGGCCCTTCACGAACAACCGGCTGCGGACCTCCCGCAAACGGCGTGTGAAGGAATCCGCCCGTGTAATCACCAGGATCTCCGATCGACCAATGCTGGTTCTGTACAGGCACGCCGGGATGCAAAATCACGGTCAGCTGAATGCGCTGGCCAACGGTGACAGCCTGATGAGTCCCGGTCACATCAAGGCCATCGAAAAAGATACGTGGCTCCGGCGTCCGCGGAAACACATCGAAAAATGCCGTCGCCGCCGGCGCCTGAGTCTCTTGCGGCCATGCCGTGAGGGTCAATGCTCCAGGCAGATCGCTGCTGACGACTCCGCGGACGCGCACGGTTCCACTTTTCTCGAGGACCATGGCAGTGGAGTCATCTTCAAAGACCGCTTTGCCTGTACCGACATCGCATTTCAGTCGTAAGGTGATGGGGTGAGGCTTGTCTTTGGGAGCTATCGTAACCGCAAATTCGCCGGTGTTCCCTTGCGAGACTTCGCTAACCTGATGGATCGTTACGGTCAAGAGGGGTGCCTGGGCCGCATGGGAACTTCCCAGAAATGCCACAAAAACGGCAACCAGAATGATGTTGCAATGTAGTGCGGTCAAAAAAAGACGCATTCCTGCGATCCCGCTTCTCCGGGGCGTGTGATGTTTCGCGAAAGCCGCTCCTCACAGCATACCAACCTAACAGGAACCTAGGGGGCAAGAGCTGAATGATCAATAATCGGCGTTGGTTTCGATCCTATCGCCCGCTCCAGAAACCTCGATGATCCATTGCCCTCACGTGGCTCTTGTTATGTTAGAAAAACGAAGAATCATCAGTGGGGAATCCGTTAGATTGGCTGGGGCGGAAGGATTCGAACCTTCACCGTCCTCATTAACAGTGAGGTGTCCTACCAGTTGGACCACGCCCCAGCGGGGTTTGCAAGACTGCTCACGGCGGAACCGCAGCAGGTGGGCTTCTCCGCGAAACGCGCGGCAGAAGACATACGCAAGGATAGCATGCGCGTAGCCATCAACTAAAATGTGCCGAAATTACTCTCAACATAAGCAATGCTTATCCACGCATTGGCACGTCTTCCGCGCCAATTGAAAACTCTTTCCCGTTTTGGGACGGACTGCGCCAACCCGGGCGCTCCGATTTTTCCTTCTCCATCTCCGAACTCTCAGTTCTTTTCATAATTTTCAATCCGCGAATCGCTCTTCTCCGTTCTTCTCTAGGGGTTGCAATCCTGCGAAATTTGGTGGAAACTATCCGGTCGCTACATGACCCGGACGCGCGCTGTTCGGCATAGGAGTGGACATTTCTCCTGAGATTGACGGCCCTGGGAGATCTGGTTCCTCCGGCGCAAAGTTGACATGGCCCAAATTTTTCACCGTAGTGCTAATTTAATCGCGCGGTTTTCTGTGCTCGCATTGGTGGTTCTTGCGAACCTGGCTCTGGCCGGCGTTTTAGTGGTCGCTCGATCTCCCTACATTACCAACGAGCGCGTCTCCCGCGTCCAGCCCGTGCAGTTCAGCCACAAGCACCATGTGGGCGACGACGGGATCGACTGCCGCTATTGTCACAACAGCGTCGAAACTTCCGCCTACGCCGGAATTCCCCCCACGAAAACGTGCATGAATTGCCACTCCGTGCTTTTCAACAATGCTCCTTACCTCGAACCTGTCCGCGAAAGCTACCGCTCGGATCAATCCATCGAATGGGTAAAAGTCCATCGCTTGGCCGATTACGTTTATTTCAACCACAGCATTCACATCAATAAGGGCATCGGTTGTTCCACGTGCCACGGTTCGGTTGATGAGATGCCCCTGATTTTCCAGGCTTCTCCTCTCAACATGCAGTGGTGCCTCGATTGCCACCGGGACCCCGCGAAGAATGTTCGTCCCAAGGATCAAGTTTTCAATATGGAGTGGAAAGCCCCCGCAAACCAGGAAGAGATCGGCAAGAAGCTTGTGGCGGAGTACAAAATCCGGACAGTGAACGAGCTGACCAGTTGCTCGACCTGTCATCGCTAACGGACGATATGAACGATCAGCCAAACGAAAACAAGTTGCGCATCCTGCCTGTCTCGCAAGCAGGTGACGCCGCGCAGGGTCATGATCATCATGAGCATGACGATCATGAAGAGGCACAGGTCGAACGGGAACATCGCCTGGATCTTGCGGCGGTGCGCGAAAAACTGCGCGAAAAATCAGGCAAACAATATTGGCGCACGCTCGAAGAACTTGCGGACGACCCTCATTTCGAGGACCTGCTGCATCGCGAATTCCCTCGCCACGCGTCGGAATGGGATGACGCCGTCGATCGCCGCGATTTCCTGAAGTTGATGGGCGCTTCGCTGGCTCTCGCTGGGATGGCGGGTTGCGGCCGGCCAGACATCGATCACATCGTGCCTTACGTAAAGCAGCCCGATGGCTTGATTCTCGGCCGCCCGAATTTTTATGCCACCGCCATGCCCTTTGGCGCAGCAACGGTCGGCGTTCTCGTCGAAAGCCACGAAGGCCGTCCGACAAAAATCGAAGGCAATCCCGATCACCCGTCCAGCCTCGGAGCCACCAGCGCCTTGGTGCAGGCTTCTATCCTGAATTTGTACGATCCGGACCGCTCGCAGACCGTCCAGCAAGCGGGCGAGATTCGTTCCTGGTCGGCTTTCCTCGATGCCGCGCACGATCTGGCGACCAATGTGAAAGCCACCAATGGCGCGGGATTCGGTATTCTTTCCGGCGCAACCACTTCGCCAACCCTGACTGCACAAATCCAGAACCTCCTTAAGCTTTATCCCGAGGCAAAGTGGTACCAGTGGGAGCCCGCTGCCGGCGATGGCGCTCGCGAAGGGGCCATGCTGGCCTTCGGGCGGAACGTCAACACCGTCTACGAAGTCAGCAAGGCCAACGTGATTGTTTCGCTGGACTCCGATTTTCTAGCCAGCGGCCCCGGGCACATCGCTTATGCAAAACAATTCTCGCGGCGCCGCAGACTGAACGGTCCCAGCGACACGATGAATCGTTTGTACGTCGTCGAGCCCACGCCTTCCGTAACCGGCTCCTCGGCGGACCATCGCTTGCCTCTGCGCTCCAGCGACGTGGAACTGTTTGCCCGCGCTTTAGCTGGCAAGCTGGGAATCGGCTCCGGCGCCACGCTCTCGGGGGAGGCCGCCAATTGGGTGGACATCGTCGCGAAAGACTTGCAGAACGAACGCGGCGCCTCGCTTGTGGTAGCAGGCGAGTATCAACCCGCGGCGGTACATGCGTTGGCGCATGCGATCAACGCGGCCCTTGGCAACGTCGGCAAAACTCTCTATTACACGGAACCCATCGCGGGCGACGCCGGGAATCTCGACGCTATCCGCAATCTTTGCGTGGAAATGGATCACGGCAAAGTCGACCTCCTGCTGATTCTGGGCGGCAATCCCGTCTACAACGCCCCTCACGATTTCGATTTCGTGAATAAACTCAAGCGCGTTTCCACCGCCATTCACCTGAGCCCGTATTTCGATGAAACGTCCGCCTACTGCCAGTGGCACGTGGCGGAGTCGCACTTCCTGGAAACCTGGAGCGATGCGCGCGCTCACGATGGCACGGCAAGTATTGTTCAGCCGCTCATTTCGCCGCTGTACTACACGCGTTCCGCACACGATCTAATCGCGGCCTTCAGCGACAAGCCCGGCATGCCCGCTTATGACGCGGTCCGTGCTTACTGGACCGACGCGTCTAGCCACTTGCCTTCGTCGATCGATGTGGGATGGCGCAAATGGCTCAATGACGGCGTGATTCCCGGAACAAAAGCCGCTCCCATCAATGCGGAACTCAAATTCAATGCCTCCAGCCTTCCTGCGGTCCAGTCTGCGCCCGCGGATCAAATCGAATTTATTTTCCGTCCGGATCCCAACGTGTACGACGGACGTTTCGCCAACAATGGCTGGCTCCAGGAACTTCCCCGGCCGGTCACCAAACTAACTTGGGACAATGCGGCACTCATCAGTCCGAAGCTGGCGCAACAGCGCGATTTCGCCCACAAAGTGCAGTCCCGTGGTGGTGAACACGGCCAAGTCCGCGTGCCCCTCGTCGACATCGAATTGAACCAGAGCAAAGTCACTGCCGCGGTTTGGACCTTGCCCGGCCAGGCCGAGAACACGGTAGTTCTTCCACTCGGCTACGGACGCATGCGCGCTGGATACACTGGCACCGACAAGGGTTTCAACGCGTACGTCGTTCGCACTTCGAATGCTCTGTGGGCCGCGACCGGCGGCAAGATGACCGCCACTGGCGACAGCTATCCGCTGGCCTGCACGCAATACCACTTCAACATGGAAGGCCGGCAGATTCTCAGCAACGCCACGCTTTCGGAATACCAGAAGAATCCGAATTTCGCTCACGAACACGACGAAACCCCTCCGAAGGAAGATTCCCTGTACAAGGCATTTGCGTATCCCGGCTATGCCTGGGGCATGGCCATCGATCTGACCAAGTGCAATGGCTGCAATGCCTGCGTAGTCGCATGCCAGTCGGAAAATAATATTCCTGTCGTCGGCAAGGACCAGGTCATGCGCGGGCGCGAAATGCACTGGATCCGCATCGACCGCTACTACACGCACACCGAATCCGCGACCAGTGGCAAGACTACCGGCGATCCTTCCGAGTACAATCCCACGCTCGACAATCCGCCGACATTTTTCCAGCCCGTGCCCTGCCAGCAGTGTGAAAACGCTCCTTGCGAACAGGTTTGCCCCGTCGGCGCCACGGTACACAGCGCAGAAGGCTTGAACGACATGGTTTACAACCGCTGTATCGGCACGCGTTACTGCTCCAACAACTGCCCGTACAAAGTGCGCCGTTTCAATTTCCTGCGCTTCCAGGATTGGGATACTCCGCAGCTCAAGCTGATGCGCAATCCGGAAGTGACCGTGCGCAGCCGAGGCGTCATGGAAAAGTGCACCTACTGTGTGCAGCGCATCAACAACGTGCGCATCGACGCCGAGAAACAGAATCGCACCATTCGCGATGGTGAAATCGTCACCGCTTGTGAATCAGCCTGCCCAAGCGAAGCAATAGTCTTCGGCAACGCCAACGACCCGAACAGCCAGGTCGCCAAGCTGAAGGCGCAGCAGCGCAATTATTCGATCTTGGGTGAACTGAATTCTCGCCCGCGCACCACGTATCTTGCGGCCGTGCGCAATCCGAATCCGGAGCTGGAGAAGGCATGAGCGTTACGCAGCCTCCCTTGAATTCGCCTGACATCCGCCGACTCGATCCGGTGCTGGAACCGGGGCACACCTACGCGTCGGTCACCGACAAGATTGCGGCGGTTGTTCTCACGCGCCCCCTTGGCATCGGCTGGCTCGCGGGTTTCACGCTCACCTTCACGATCGTGATGGTGCTATTCATCTCGATTGCCTGGCTGGTTATTAAGGGCGTCGGAATCTGGGGCATTAACATCCCCATTGGCTGGGGCTTCGCCATTGTCAATTTCGTTTGGTGGATCGGTATCGGCCACGCCGGTACGCTGATTTCTGCCATTCTCTTCTTGCTGAACCAGAAGTGGCGCACTTCCATTAACCGGTTCGCCGAAGCCATGACCCTCTTCGCCGTGGCCTGCGCTGGTTTGTTCCCGCTGATTCACACCGGCCGTCCCTGGATGGCTTACTACATGTTCCCGTACCCCAGCACGATGGGAATCTGGCCGCAGTTCCGTAGTCCGCTCATCTGGGACGTTTTTGCGGTATCTACTTACGGGACAGTTTCGCTACTCTTCTGGTTCGTTGGTTTGCTCCCAGACCTCGCCACCCTGCGTGATCGCGCGAAAAGCCGCTACCAGCAAGTGATCTACGGAATACTCTCCATGGGTTGGCGCAATTCCGCGCGTCACTGGCACCGCTACCAGTCGGCCTATCTGCTCTTGGCTGGCCTGGCCACGCCGCTGGTGCTTTCCGTGCATACCGTCGTGAGCTTCGATTTCGCGGTGGCCATCGTTCCCGGCTGGCATACCACTATTTTCCCGCCCTATTTCGTGGCCGGCGCGATTTATTCCGGTTTCGCCATGGTGCTCACGCTTGCCATTCCTCTTCGCAAAGCCTACGGCCTGGAAGATTTCATTACCATGCGCCACTTGGATAACATGGCCAAAGTCATGCTCGCCACTGGCCTCATCGTGGCTTATGGCTACTTCATCGAATTCTTCATGGCCTTCTACAGTGGCAACAAGTTTGACGTCTTTCTCGCTGAGCAGCGCTTGCATGGGCCGTATTCCCACTTCTATTACGCGTTGATCCTCTGCAACATCCTAACGCCGCAGTTACTTTGGTTCGAGAAAGTGCGCCGCAACGTGCTCGCCCTCTTCTTGATGTCCCTGGTCATCAACACCGGCATGTGGCTGGAGCGTTTCGTGATCGTCGTCATCTCTCTGACACGGGACTTTATGCCCTCCGCCTGGGGCCGCTACTCCCCCACTTTCTGGGATTACAGCACCTTTATCGGAACCTTGGGCCTCTTCGTCATGCTCATCTTCCTATTCGTGCGGGGATTGCCCGCTATCGCCATCGCGGAGATGCGCGAGCTGGTGCACGAATCGCACGAGAAGGGTCAGAAGTGATGGAACATCACTCCCATCTGCACGGTGTTATGGGCGAGTTTGAAACGCCCGAGCAATTACTCGCGGCCGCGCGAAAAGCGCGCGAAGCCGGCTACAAACATGTGGATGCCTATACCCCATTTCCCATCGAGGGTCTCGCTCACGCCATCGGTTTTCGTTGGACTGCCGTGCCTCTGATTACCTTAATCGGGGGAATCGGCGGCGGGCTTACGGGATTCGGATTGCAATATTGGTGCTCAGCGATTACCTATCCATTGAACATTGCGGGCCGCCCTTTGAACAGTTGGCCTGCTTTCATTCCTGTCACTTTCGAATTGACCGTTCTGGGCGCTTCCATCTTCGCCGTTGTGGGCATGCTCGCGCTCAACAAGCTGCCGCAGCCCTATCACCCAATCTTTAATGTCGAACGGTTTGCCAGCGCTTCCACCGACCGCTTTTTCCTGGTAATTGAAGCGCGTGATCCCAAATTTGATTTGGCGGAGAGCTCCAGGTTTCTTCAGGAAGCCTCCGCGCGGCACGTCTCTGAGGTGAAGGATGAAGAATAAGTCCTCACTTCTCGCGACGGTGTTCCTGTTCTCCTTTGGTCTAAGCGGCTGCCAGTACACCCTGCGCCAGGATATGGCCAACCAGCCGCGCCAGAATCCTCTTTCGCCCGCACCGATCTTTCCGGATGGCCGCTCGGAACGCCCGATCATCGATAACACGGTTGCGCGCGGCGCGGTCGAAGACGATGCCTTGTATATCGCCAAGGATTCCAACGCGTTTCCGCTGCCGCTCACACAAGAATTACTCGCACGCGGCCAGGATCGTTACAACATTTTCTGCTCGCCTTGCCACGGACTTCAGGGGGACGGCCAAGGCATGGTCACCATGCGCGGCATGAAGCATCCTCCTACCTATCATCAGGACCGTGTTCGCAACGAGCCCAACGGGTACTACTTCGACGTCATCACCAACGGCTTTGGCGCCATGAACAGCTATTCTGCTCAGATTACACCGCGTGATCGCTGGGCCATCGTTGCTTATGTTCGTGCGCTGCAGGTGAGCCGCAACGCGCATGTCGGCGAATTGCCGCAGAATTTAAGGGAGAAACTCATGGCCGGAGGGGCCGCTCAATGAACGCGCAAGAATTCAACGCGCCGGATAGCGTCAACCGCGTTCAGACGCTGGGATGGATGATTGGTGGCGTGGCGCTGGTGCTCGCCATTGTCGGCGCCTTCCTCTCTCCGCAAAAGTTTTATTGGGCTTATCTCTTCAGCTTCATGTTCGTGCTTGGACTGACGGTTGGTTCGCTTGGGCTGCTCATGTTGCAGCATCTCACTGGCGGAATCTGGGGCATCGTGATCCGCCGCCCGCTGGAGGCGGCTTCCCGCAACATCTGGTTGGTGTTTGTGATGTTCATTCCCATCGTGCTCGGAATGAAATACCTGTATTCCGGGAATGGCACTGACTACGGATGGCTGAACGCGCCAAAAACAGGCGAGCACGCCCTGACTGGGATGCAACAGAGCTACTTGACGACGAGTGGATACCTCATCCGGGCGGTCGTCTACTTCGCGATCTGGTTTCTCCTTGTTTTCTTGTTCAATGCCTTCTCGAGGATGCAGGATGCCAGCCCGGAAGACCGTGTATTGCGTCTGCGCTTCAAAAGAGCTTCCGGACCCGGCGTCATTCTCTATATTCTCGCAGTGACCTTCGCTGCCATCGATTGGGTCATGTCCATCTCGCCGCACTGGGCCTCCACAATTTACGGTTTCATCTTCGTCGGTGGCCAGGCGATCACCGCCATGTGCCTGATGATCATCACGGTAGTGCTGCTCTCCCGCTTCGAGCCTTACGCGGGGTTCATCCGCGAACGCCACCTCCACGACCTCGGCAAGCTGCTTTTTGCCTTCAACATGCTCTGGGCCTATTTCGATTTTTCGCAATTGCTGATCATCTGGTCGGGCAACTTGCCGGAAGAAATTACGTTTTACCGCACGCGGCTGTCCGGGCAGTGGGGCGTGGTTGCGGTGATCGTGCTGCTGTTCAGCTTTGCGCTTCCGTTTCTTGTTTTGTTGTCGCGCGACGTAAAGCGCAACGCCAGCCTGATTTCAAAAGTAGCCATCTGGATGCTCGTTTTCCGACTGGTGGATCTCTACTGGATGACGCGTCCGGAATTCACCAGTTCAGCCTTGCCCACTTGGCTGGACATCGTGGTTCCTATTGCTTTGGTTGGATTGTGGGTCGGCTTCTTCGCCATGAATCTGAAGCAGCGCCCGGTTTTGCCCTTGGGAGATCCGAAGATTGGGGAGGTCTTAGCGCATCATGGGCACTGAGCATCTCAGCCACGGCCAAACCCAGAATGGCAGGCCGGTTCACAAGGACGTTTCTTTTGAGAAGACCGACGTTAGTACTTCTCCGATCCTGAAGTTCCTGGTGTTTCTCGGCATCGGCGTGATCTTGTCGTACATCATTGCGTTTGGCGTTTACCGCGGCCTCAAAAGCTACTGGACCAACTCGCACCCGCCGATGATGCCTTCACGCATCGAGGCTGGCCCGACCATGCCTCCCGAACCGCGTTTGCAAGGCATGCCCGGCCACCTGACTGATCCTCAGCAGGATTTGCGGGACAAGCTGAAAGCGGATAACGATGCCAACAAGAAACTGTCTTGGGTCGATCAAAAAGCCGGCATCGCGCAAATCCCGGTACAAGATGCCATGCAACTGATTGTCGAAAAAGGTTTGCCGGCTGTGACGCCACCGCCGGCGGAAAAGAAGTAGGAACGATGAACGTGCTACGCAGTGTTTTGGTCATAGCGGGTTTGCTGCTTTGCGGCACACTCAGCCATGGCCAGATGATTCCAGATAACGTGGGCCAGTCTTCGAATGGCCTCCCGCCGGCGCTGGTCAACGTCGGTTTCGACCCGCAACTCAACGCGCAAATCCCGCTTGACGCTCCCTTTGTTGATGAATATGGCCAGCCCGCTTCGCTCCGCCAGTTCTCCGGCAAAAAGCCGGTGGTCCTGGCTTTCGTCTATTTCACCTGCCCGATGCTCTGCAATCAGGTCGAACAGGCCCTCGTCGGCACCTTGAAGATGATCTCTTTCAACCCCGGCCACGATTACGAAGTCGTCTTCATCAGCTTCGATCCCAGCGATACTCCGGACGAAGCGCTGAAGAAAAAGCACGAAGCCCTCTCCCGCTTTGCCCGTCCCACCACGGAGCCGGGCTGGCATTTTCTTACCGGCACGAAGGAATCCATCGACGCCGTCACCAAGGCCGCCAACTTTCGCTTCTCTTACGACCCCAAGACCAAGCTCTTCGGTCACGCCAGCGGCATTCTTCTGCTCACTCCCGATGGCCGTATCTCTCGCTACTTCTTCGGTGTGGAATATCCACCGAGCAACGTGCGCCTCGGTCTTGTCGACGCCTCCGCCGGAAAGATCGGCACTCCCGTCGACCATATTCTGCTGTTCTGCTATCAGTACGATCCAACGAAGGGCCGCTACAGCGCCACCATCCTCACGGTCGTCCGCATGGGAGCCGTTGTGACGCTGTTCTGCATGGTCATTGGTTTTGTCATTTTCCGCCGTCGCGATCATCGCGCCGGCAGCACCGGAAATATCGGGCCGGGTTCGCCGACGCAAGGAGCACACTAGAGCCGTGCAGTCACCGCTTCCATTTTTTCCAGAGCAGGCCTCCAACTTTGCCGGACATGTGGATGCCCTGTTCCTGTTTATCTTACTCACGTGCTTGTTCTTTGCCGTACTTGTGACCGTGTTGGCGACTTATGCGGCCTTCAAATACCGGCGAACTTCACCCGGTGAAGTAGGCTCGCTGGGAGAAGGCAACACGCTTTTAGAAATTGGTTGGACCGTTATTCCTCTTGGCATTGCTCTCGTCATGTTCGCGTGGGGCGCGGTGGTTTACGTCAACTTCCGTACCCCTCCGAAAGATACCCTGGATATTTATGTGGTCGGCAAGCAGTGGATGTGGAAGCTGCAGCAGCCCAATGGCAAACGGGAAATCAACGAGCTGCACATTCCCTTGAACCGCGACATCAAGCTCATCATGGGCAGCGAAGACGTCATCCACAATTTCTACGTTCCCGCGTTTCGCGCGAAAATGGACGTTGTTCCCGGCCGCTACAATACTTTGTGGTTCCGCCCCACCAAGATCGGCAAATATCATTTCTTCTGCTCGCAATATTGCGGCACCAATCACGCGGTCATGGGCGGCTGGGTAACCGTCATGGATCCGGCGGAGTACGCCGCTTGGCTCTCCGATGAGGCGGGCGACGTGAATCCTGCTTCTGCGGGCGAGAAGCTTTTCACGCAACTTGCCTGCAACACGTGTCACCTCGGCAATGGCACCGGTCGCGCTCCTTCGCTCAATGGAGTTTATGGAGGCAAAGTCCTTCTTGCAGACGGCACCACCGTTACCGCCGACGATGCCTATATCCGCGAATCCATTCTGCAGCCCAAAGCTAAAATTGTGGCGGGCTATCAGCCGGTGATGCCCACCTTCCAGGGCCTGGTGACGGAAGAACAGATCCTGAATCTGACCGCTTACATCAAGTCCCTGCAGTCGCAACCGGTGCCCGCCAAGGGCGCTGGAGTTGCGCCAGCAACAACGGGGAAGAAATAACCATGAGCACCGTGAGTACGACCAACACAGGTCCGGCCTTGAAGCTGCCGGAAAAGCATTACCTGAACGCGACCTACGGAATCCGTTCGTGGCTGCTCACCACCGACCACAAGCGCATCGCGCTCCTTTATCTCGCCTCCGTCACGTTCTTCTTCTTCATCGGCGGCTTCTTCGCCATGATGATTCGTTTGCACCTGCTCACGCCAAGCGGCTACCTCCTCTCCGCCGATACCTACAATCGCATGTTCACCATGCACGGCGTGGCCATGATTTTCTTCTTCCTCATTCCGTCCATTCCCGCGGTTCTTGGCAATTTTCTGATTCCCCTCATGATTGGCGCGAAGGATCTGGCCTTCCCCAAAATCAACCTACTGAGTTGGTACATTTATGTCGTAGGCGGCGCCTTCACGCTCTATTCGATGGTGACTGGCGGCCTGGACACCGGCTGGACCTTCTACACTCCGCTCAGTACCGTGTATTCGAACTCCGCCGTGGCCCCTGCCGTGGTCGGCGTCTTCATTACTGGTTTCTCTTCGATTCTTACCGGGCTGAACTTCCTGGTGACCGTGCACACCATGCGCGCCCCGGGTATGACCTGGTTCCGTTTACCGCTGTTCGTCTGGGCGCACTACGCCACCTCCGTGGTCATGATCCTGGGCACTCCGGTGATCGCCATTACCCTGGGTCTTGCCGCGATGGAACGCCTCTTTGGCCTCGGCTTCTTCAATCCGGCGATGGGCGGCGACCCCATTCTCTTCCAGCATCTGTTCTGGTTCTATTCGCACCCCGCCGTGTACATCATGATTCTGCCTTCCATGGGTGTGATCAGCGAATTGATTCCCACGTTTGCGCGCAAAAAGCTGTTCGGCTATCACTTCGTCGCTGCCGCCAGCTTGGCCATCGCCGTGATCGGCTTCCTGGTCTGGACCCATCACATGTTCCTCACCGGCCAGTCCACCTACGCGGCGCTGGCGTTTTCATTTCTCACCTTCCTGGTCGCCATCCCCTCAGCGGTCAAGGTGTTCAACTGGACCGCCACCCTGTTCGGCGGCTCGATTTCCTTCGATACCCCCATGCTGTACGCCTTTGGCTTCCTCGGCCTGTTCCTCATTGGCGGCCTGACAGGATTGTTCCTCGGCTGTCTCGGCGTGGATATGCACGTCCACGACACGTATTTCGTCGTTGCCCACTTCCACTACATCATGGTCGGCGGTGCGGTCATGGGCTATCTCGGAGGCCTGCACTTCTGGTGGCCCAAAATTACCGGCCGCATGTATCCCGAATGGCTCGCGCGTATCGCGGCGCTGGTCCTGTTCGTTGGTTTCAACCTTACCTTTTTCCCGCAATTCGTCATCGGCTATCTCGGCATGCCGCGCCGTTACCATGTCTACCCGCCCGAATTTCAGGTTTATAACGTGATGTCCACCGCCGGCGCGTCCATCCTGGCGATCGGCTATCTGCTGCCCATGGTCTATCTCACTTGGGCCGCCTTCTATGGCAAGGTTGCCGGAAACAATCCTTGGCCTGCTACCGGGCTGGAATGGACGACGCCGTCACCACCGCCCACCGAAAACTTTGAGGTAACTCCCGTCGTCACTTGGGAGGCTTACGACTTTCACAATCGGCCTGACCTCGGTCTGGACGTACCTGGACATCCCGAGATCACGCCAGCCCACGGCCACGACTGAAGTAGTGCCGGGCTTCGGCCCGGTCCCAGGCGGTCAGTTCACGCCTGAAACTGACGGATAGGGGAGTGCGAAGTGCATCGCACCGGAGCGCTGTACGGACAATTCAATACCCTAGAGCAGCAAAAGGATACTGCCTCGCTCGGAATGTGGATCTTCCTGGTGACGGAAGTCATGTTCTTTGGCGGCATCATGCTGGCGTACACCATCAACCGCCACACCTACTTCCACGCTTTCGCGATGGGGAGCAACACGCTGAGTATTCAGTTGGGTGGGTTCAACACCGTCGTCCTCCTGGCCAGCAGCTTTACCATGGCCATGGCCGTCTGGTCCGCCCAGAGCGGCAAGAAGAAGCTGATCCCGATGTTCCTGACTCTGACCATCCTTCTTGGCTTCGTGTTCTTTGGCGTGAAGTACATCGAATACGCGCAAAAATTTCACCATCATCTGGTTCCCGGCCGGAATTTTGATATCACCTATTGCGTGAATAATCCCAGCAAGTGTGAAGACATGAGCGCGGAAGAACTGGATATCGAACGGCGAGAACTGGCCGATGCGATGGAAGCGGACCCGCATCTGAATGCCCATGCGCAACTCTATTATTCGGCCTATTTCGGCATGACCGGCTTGCACGCACTTCACATGGTTATCGGTGCCGGGCTGCTCCTTTGGCTGTTGCGCAATTCGCTTTCCGGAATGTACACGCCCGAGTGGAACACCCCGGTCGACATCGTGGGCTTGTACTGGCACTTCGTTGATATTGTCTGGATTTATCTTTTCCCGCTGTTATATCTCATCGATCGGCATAAGTAGGAGTGACACGTGTCTGACCGTGACCAAATTGCTGAGCAAGAGCATCACGAGCATATCGTTCCGCCGGGGACCTACCTGGTCATTATCTTTACGCTGCTCTTTCTGACCGGCCTGACCGTCGCCGCTGCCTATATCAATCTAGGCAGGTTCAACATCGTCGTGGCGCTGGCCATTGCCACGCTGAAGGCCACTCTCGTCGTCCTCTTCTTCATGCACGCCAAGTACAGTCCCAAGCGCACCAAGCTGGTGATTATGGCCGGAATTTTCTGGCTCATCATCCTGCTTTTCATGACCCTGAGCGACTATGCCTCTCGCGTCGACTATCGCGGCATTCGCTATCCCATGACGCAGCACATCGTTGTTGATACGTCTCAACGCTCCTGAGCCATGCCGCCGCACATTTGGTGCGATAACCCGCACCGTTTGTCTTGGTGAGAAGACCCGCGCTCATTCGCAATTCGTCATTCCGAACGGGAGTGAGGATTCCCTCTTATTCAACTCTTGGATCTGGCCGGACGGCAGTATTGGGAAGGGAAATTTTTTTCCTGAAATAATTTCCACGTGAGTCAAAAACGGAGGGCAAACAAGAAGATGGGGAAGAACGAACCGGCCCAGCCCTCAATCCCCTAAAGGGATCCTCGGCTCGTCTCCCCCACGCGTAACGAGTTGCAAACGATTGGCCAACATACTCTATGTATTTTCAATCACTTAAGCGGACGGCGGCGGGTAAAAATGCACCACCCCCCGGGAAAAAATTCATGTGGTACTTCCATAGTACTTCCGACACGAGAAGTTCTTGCCTTCCCTGACGTGCTCAGGAAATCTGGTCCCACCTGCTCGCCTTGACCACGCCTCTCCCCTGTTGCTATGTTGAAAGACTATACTGGGCCCATTCTACTCACTGGGCGCCAAGGCTCCTGTGGAGGGACCGCTTTTCCTTATGGCTCTCAGCAAACTGGTTGTGCGCGGTGCGCGGCAGCACAACCTCAAAAACATAAGCCTGGAGATCCCTCGGAACTCGCTGACCGTCATTACCGGACTGTCTGGTTCAGGCAAGTCTTCCCTGGCTTTCGACACCATCTACGCGGAAGGACAGCGAAGATACGTCGAATCTCTCTCCGCCTATGCGCGCCAGTTCCTGGACCAGATGGAGCGTCCCGAAGTAGACGTTATCGAAGGACTGTCGCCGTCTATCGCCATCGAACAGAAAACCACGACACGCTCTCCACGGTCCACGGTCGGCACCATCACTGAAATCTATGATTACCTTCGCGTGGTCTATGCCTCCGTTGGTGTGCCGCACTGCCCGAATTGCGGTAAGCCCATCACTCGCCAATCCAGTGAGCAGATCGTCCAGGCCATTCTCCACGGCGAGTTGTGCAAGTCCGACGACCGCATCATGATCCTTGCGCCCATCGTGCGCGGGCGCAAAGGCGCGTATCGCAAGGAACTCGAAAAACTTGCGCAAGACGGCTTCGTGCGCGTGCGCATCAATGGTGAGCTTCTGCCCCTCGACCAGACCCCCGTTTTGGACAAGCGCAAGAATCACACCATTGAAGTCGTCGTCGATCGCTTGCTCGTCAAGCAGGGCATTGCCTCCCGCCTCGAACAATCCATCGCCACGGCTCTGAAACTCGCGCAAGGCCTCGTCACTGTTGCCGTTGTCGGTGGCAGCGAGCACACCTTTTCGGAGAAGCTGGCTTGCCCGGATTGCGGTCTTTCCGTTCCGCAACTGGAGCCGCGTTCCTTCAGTTTTAATTCGCCGTATGGCGCCTGCCCGGAATGCCATGGCCTCGGTTCCAAATACGATTTCGATCCCGCTAAAGTCATTGTGGATTGGACGCGCCCGCTCTTTGATGGAGGCCTTGGTCCGGGTTCCGGTTCCGCGATTCTGAAACGCACGCTCGAACTTGGCGCTTATGCGCACGGCTTTCATTTGGACACGCCATTCGAAAAATATCCCGCGCGCGTCCAGAACCTTTTGCTCTACGGCTATCCTCCCTCCGGATCAAGAAAAAGCGGTGCTGAATCCAACGAGAAATCATCGAATAAGGAAAAAGGCTTTCGCTTCCAGGGCATCCTGAAATTTTTGGAACGTAACTTTGAGGACTCCAATTCCGATTCCTACCGCGAGTGGATGACGCAGTACATGTCTGCCACGCTCTGCAGCGCGTGTCTCGGCCGCCGTCTGCGTCCGGAATCACTTGCGGTGAAACTGGGTGGCTGGTCCATCTCAGACTTTACGGCTCTTGCTCTCAGCGATGCTCGCCCCGCGGTGGACAAAATCCTTTCTCAACTATCGCCTCGCCAAAAAGAAGTCGCTGCCCGCCCTCTCGGTGAAATCGCGGAACGTTTGGACTTTCTTCTCGCTGTCGGCCTTGGTTATCTCAGCCTGGAACGTTCCGCCGCCACTCTCTCCGGCGGCGAAGCGCAGCGCATCCGCCTGGCCACGCAAATCGGATCGCGCCTTCGTGGTGTTCTGTACGTTCTCGATGAACCCTCTATTGGACTCCACGCGCGTGACAACGATCGCCTCCTTCACTCCCTCGAACAACTGCGCAATCTCGGCAACACCGTGCTCGTCGTTGAGCACGACGAAGACACCATTCGTCGCGCCGATTACGTTGTCGATCTTGGTCCTGGAGCGGGAAACGCTGGTGGGTACCTGGTTGCCACCGGGAAGCCCGCTGAAATTGCCGCCGCTCCCGATTCACTGACCGGCCGTTATCTTTCCGGCGCTGCGGAAATTTCTGTGCCAGCAAAGCGGCGCAGTCCCAATGGAAAGGCCATCCAGATTCTGGGCGCCCACGCCAATAACTTGAAAGATCTGGACATCAGTCTTCCTCTGGGCCTGTTGACCGTTGTCACTGGCGTCTCAGGCTCCGGAAAATCCACCCTCGTCAACGATATCCTCTATCGTGCCCTGGCGCAGAAGCTGTATCGCTCCATGGAGCCGCCCGGTCCCCACAAAATGATCCTCGGCATCGAGCACATCGACAAAGTCATCGAAATCGACCAAGCCCCGATTGGACGCACTCCACGTTCCAATCCCGCCACGTACACCGGTGTGTTTGCGCCGATCCGCGAACTCTTTGCCATGCTTCCGGAATCCCGCGAACGCGGTTACAAGCCGGGCCGCTTTAGTTTCAATGTCAAAGGCGGGCGCTGCGAAGCCTGCCAGGGCGAAGGCCTTCGCCGCATCGAGATGAATTTTCTTCCTGATGTGTATGTCACTTGCGAAGTCTGCCGCGGCCGCCGTTACAATGCGGAAACCCTCGCCGTGCGCTACAAAGGCCACAGCATCAACGATGTCCTCAATCTCCCCGCGACCGACGCCCTCAAATTGCTCGAGAATATCCCGCACGTCCAACAGAAGCTCTCCACCATGGTGGAAGTCGGCTTGGGCTACGTCCAGCTAGGCCAGTCCGCGACCACGCTGTCCGGAGGTGAAGCCCAGCGCATCAAACTCGCTCGCGAACTTTCTAAACGTCAAACCGGCCGCACCGTCTACATTCTGGACGAACCCACCACCGGCCTGCATTTCGACGATGTGCGAAAGCTCGTCGATGTTCTTCAGCGCCTGGTCGATCTCGGCAATACGGTCCTGATCATCGAGCACAATCTCGATGTCATCAAACAGGCCGACTGGATTATCGATCTCGGACCGGAAGGTGGTCAGGGTGGCGGCCGCATCGTGGCACAAGGAACTCCCGAACACGTTGCGCGCAGTAAAAAATCTTATACGGGCCAGGCTCTTGCACGCTTTTTGCACTTCAACGTTACATCCTCTGCGCAGAACAATGGTGAACACAAGATTGCGTGAACTTTTGTAAGAGTTTCTGGATTTGCGTTAATGAGAACCCTCGCGCTTGCATGCCTGCCGCTTTCCCTCGTACAGTATTGACACCTGCATGAGCATTTATTCTATCCAGCCAACGGTGTTGAGCGGTGTTCGGACCTATCCGCTCGCCGCGCGCAAAAGCAAGGTCACCGCGCGCGATCTTGCGAAGCCCACTCCCCGTGGCGCCTCATTCACAAAATTCCTGGATTCTCTTCCTGATATCCTCGCGGCTCAGGATCTACGTTACCTCGCTTCCGCGATTCACACTGCGCGTCGCCACAAAAAGGCCATTCTTTGGGGCATCGGTGGACACGTTATCAAAGTCGGCCTCGCACCTGTGATAATCGATCTGTTGAACAAGGGCTATGTCTCCGGCATCGCCATGAACGGCGCCGCGCTCATCCATGATTTCGAACTTGCTGTGGCGGGCAATACTTCTGAAGACGTCGCCGCCGCTCTCGACACAGGCCAGTTCGGCATGGCCCAGGAAACCGGCTGGGGCATCAATGAAATCGCCAAGCTCGCTTACCGCATCCGCATCGGCTACGGCGAAGCCGCCGGACAATACCTCACCAGCGGCATTCTGGAGCCCAAGCACCCTGAACTGAGCCTTCTGGTTGCCGCCTACAAAAAGCGCATTCCTGTGACCATCCATCTGGCCATCGGCACGGATATTCCCCACATGCATCCTTCGGCGGCCGGTGATGCCCTCGGTGCCGCTTCCTTTCACGACTTCCGTCTTTTCTGCTCCCTGGTTCAGCAAATGGATTCCGGCGGCGTGTATCTCAATTGGGGTTCCGCCGTCCTTCTTCCAGAAGTGTTTCTTAAAGCGGTTTCTGTGGTGCGCAATCTCGGTATTCCGCTCAGTTCCATCACTACCGCCAACTTCGATTTCATTCAGCATTACCGGCCCATCATGAATGTCGTGAAACGCCCGACCGCCGCATCCAACAAAAAGAAGGGCGAAGTCTCCAAAGGATTTGCTATTACCGGCCACCACGAAATCACGCTCCCCCTTCTGGCCGCTGCGCTAGTGGCAGGATGGCCGCGTCCGGGAAAGCGTGCAAAGTGATGACTCCATTCGACGAGAATCCGTCGCCACAAGAACCGGAACTCAATCCAGAAAAACCTACATCGCAACAGGAGCTATTCCCCGCGCTTCCCACGCATTTGGAGGTCTCGCCAGGCTTACCCTCAGATCAATTTGTGCCTACGATTCCTCCGGGGCGCGCCTACCCTCCAGATCTACAGATTTCCTGGTCCTGGCATCACCTCATCGTTTTTCTGGTTTTCATCTTCATTACTCTTCTCGGCGTGCAAGCCGTTTTTCTTGCTGCCTATGCACCGCATCAGAAAATGACCACGCAGCAACTCGAAGAGTACATGCTATCCAAGCCGCAGGTCGCCATCGGCAGTACCATCGTGATTTATGGACTCGTGCTGTTTTTTCTGTACGTCACCTTGGCGCTGCTTCGCGGACAGCCGTTCTGGACTACGCTCGGATGGCGCAAAATCCTTCCAAAAACTGACGGTCAGCCCCGGCACCCCCTGATCTTTTTCTTTACCGGCTGCGGCCTATCCCTTCTCGTTTTTGCGTTAACTGCTGTCATCAAGACGCCCGAAAACACTCCCATCGAGCAGGTCTTCAAATTCAAACAAACCGCCATTCTCTTTGTGGCCATGGCTGTCCTGGTTGCCCCGTTGGCCGAAGAAACGATCTTTCGTGGTTATCTGTACCCCATGTTTGCCCGCTGGTTTGGGGTTATCCCCAGCATTGTGGTAACTGGAGTTCTCTTCGGCCTTATGCACGGCCCGCAACTTGGCGGCGCAAAAAGTCTGATTGCTGTTATGTCACTGGTCGGCATTATTTTCACCATGGTGCGCGCGCACACAGGCAGCGTGTTCGCCAGCTACCTAATGCACTTGGGTTACAACTCTTTGATAGGAGCCAGTCTGATCTTGGCCACTCACGGCTTCACGCAAGCACCCACAACTCATTGAGCAGTTCGACCGCGGAATAGTCTCGGATACAATCGGAAAAGGGGATTTGCCCAAGAATGTACGTTGCCCAACCCATCGCATGGACCGATAAAGGCGTGGTCATGCTCGACCAGCGCCGCCTTCCCACGGAGGAAGTCAGCTATACCTACACCGACTATCGCGAGGTGGCCAAAGCCATTCGCGAAATGGTGATTCGCGGCGCGCCGGCGATCGGCGTGGCCGCCGCCATGGGAGTTGCCCTCGGCGTGCTGCACTCGAGGGCTAATTCCATAGATGAGCTGAAGAACGAATTCGCAGAAATATCGAGAACACTTGCAGAGACACGTCCGACCGCCGTCGATCTTTTTTGGGCGTTGCAAAGAATGAGGAATCGCTTCCTCGAAGTACTTGCCTCGCCGGCAAGCATTGCCGAAATTCGCGTGGCCATGGTCGCAGAGGCAAAGGAAGTTCACCTGGAAAAACTCGCTACCGACGAAGCCATCGGCCGTTTCGGTGCGGAATTCATGCCCACTGAGGGCCAGGTCATGACCCAGTGCAACGCAGGCGCTCTCGCCACCGCAGGCATTGGCACCGCTTTAGGCGTGATTCGCGTTGCCTTCGAACAGGGCCGCAAATTACACGTGCTCGTCCCCGAAACGCGTCCCTATCTTCAGGGCGCGCGTCTTACGGCCTGGGAACTTCACCGCGGCGGTATTCCTCTCTCGCTCATCACAGACAACATGGTCGGACATTTTCTGAAAACCGGGAAAGTCGGAGCCATCGTCACCGGCGCGGATCGCATCGCTGCGAACGGCGACACCGCCAACAAGATCGGCACTTATCAGATGGCCGTCCTGGCCAAGGAAAACAACGTCCCCTTCTATATCGCCGCCCCCATTTCCACCTTTGATCTATCTATTCCTGACGGCGAGCACATCCCCATCGAAGAGCGCGCGGCGGAGGAAGTGACGCATATTCAGGGTGTGCGCATCGCTCCCGATGATGTCCACGCCGCGCATCCGGCGTTTGACGTTACGCCTCATCGCTACATTCGCGCTATCTTTACCGAACGTGGTGTCGCCACTGCGCCCTACACAGCATCTCTAAAGAATCTGGCTGGTGCTCCCGCTGTCACCGCCGCTCGCTAGGCTCCGCCATCGCATCACGGATTAGCGTGCCCTGGCTCGAATGGCTCAAGGAACTGTGGCTCCGTATTACAGGAAACGCCTTATGGTTGCAAAATGTGCCCTCTGGCAAACTCTCTTCAATTCAACTTTCTCATCCTGACCAAGTGGGGACGCCTTCAAGGCGTCCCCTCCTCTCCTTAACCTGGTTTTAGTACTCCACCCGGAACAATCTACAGGGGCATCAGAAGATTATTCAGGGTTCTCATGTCACCCACTGGGTCGGTTCCCGGTGCAGAACTGCTCCCAACTTGCTGTAAATCGGGTGCTTACTGATTTCTCGCCGAGATTGGCACCCTCCTTGCCCTTGCAACCTAAGAACATCACAGTTGAGGAGCACGATTCATGACCGCGAGTTTCGACATTTTCTTACGACTACCCGATGGTCAGCCCATCTGGATCAAGGCCGTCGAAAGTTTCCGAGAGGCAGAGCGGCAGTTGGCTGAAATCACGGCCAAGTCTCCCGGCGATTATTTCATCTTTAACGCCGAAAACGGCCAGATCACCATACCCACACCATCTCTTCGTTTGTCGTGAACCCACATCTTGGCCAAAGCCGGTAGTCAATTCGGTGTGATCGTCACGTTTTCCGGAGGGACATCCTTCGGGTCGCATTCATAGGTTGGCAGCGTTGCCCGGATTTTCGTTCCGTTCCCGTTAGACTCAACTCCCAATGTGCCGCCCAATTCCGCTAACCGCTCCCGCATGCCAGCCAGCCCGATTCCGCCGGCTTCTCCTCCACGGAACTTCTCGAGTACTGCGGGGTTGATGCCTTTTCCGTTGTCGCACACCGACAGAATGACCTCGTCCTGCGTACATTCCACGTCGATGTCCACCCGGCTCGCTTTTGCGTGCCGGTGCACATTTGTCAGGGATTCCTGAAGCACACGAAACAAGGCCAACTCGACTTCTCTGGGCAACCGCTCCACGATCTCTGCCAATTTCAGTTCCACCTGGATTCCGCTGCGTTTCGCAAATCCCTCCGTATACCAGCGGGCCGCAGAGTGGAAGCCCAATTCATCGAGTAGCGGAGGGTGCAGCAAGTGCGACATCGTGCGGACTTCGACGATCGCCCGATCGGTCAGATCAATCGACTCCAATAGCAGGGAACGGTTTTGATGCAAGGATTCCGATTCGCGTCTCTGCAGTCTTCCTAGATTCAGTTTCAGCCCCGCCAGGAATTGCCCCACGCTGTCGTGAAGTTCACGCGCGATCTTGCGACGCTCAACGTCCTGCAATTCCAGGATGCGTGCACTCAGCATCCGGTAAGATTCCGCGTTTTTCTTTTCGATCCGTTCCTGTTCTTTTCGCCGTTCAATTTCCCGGATCAACAGGGTGAAATTGTAGATCAGCAAAATCAGCGTTAGGATAAACGTACCCACGAGCGTGATCACCATGCGGACGAAGAGCTTGTCCCATGTTTTGAGTCTGGCCTGAAGAAGGTCTTCCTCTATGTTTTCCATATTCAAGAGCATGGCGGACAGGGTTCTTCGACGCGCTGAGATCACCGCCATCTGATCGCTCTTGCTCCCCGGGTCTTCGCCTAGGCAGTTGCGCCCCCTCACACAATCGCGAAGTTGTCCAAGGTCTTCTTCGAGTATGCTGCGGAACTGCTGCAATCTCTCTTGCTGCGACGGGTTGTCACGGGTCAGATTGCGCAACTCTTGCACTGCCCCAAGCTGCTCCTGTGCCTGTCTGTCTAAATCACGCGCCTCATCCGGATTGCGAGAGAGTTGGTACAGGTCAAAATTCGCATGGTTCTCGCCGATCTCCGAACTCAAGTCTTTCAGTAGACCCCGCACCTGATATGTGTGGAGCACCAGTTCGCGGCTGGCTTTCAACTTCTCCACGGTGACAATCCCAATGATTGCAGTTATCGCCAGGAGCGCCATTGCCAGTATTAGCGAGCCGAAACGCGCTAGGGGCACACGAGCGCTGCGTCCAGTTTTGGCTTGAGGAACTTCAACGAGCGACATGGCATCCTTCCAGGCTAGGGCCAGTCTTTTGTATACCACGTTTTACTGCTTTCGATTCCGGTGGGCGGGCGCGTACGCAGTAAGGCGTGGCCTCGATTGCTGAGGTTCGCAACCTCAATGTCCAGAGTGTATCTCGTTGATTACTTGCGTGACTACCGCCTGATCTATTTTCGGGCTGATGTACGACCCCTCGCCCACGACAACTCGCAACGCCTTCATCAGCTCCTCTTCCGCGTCCGCCTTCAGCAGATACCCGCTGGCCCCCGCTCGAAATCCAGTCCGCAGAACCTCGGAAGACTCATGAAGAGTGAGCAGAATGATCTTTATTTCCGGGTGCGTTTTTCGAATGATCCGGGTTGCCTCAATCCCGTTCATGCCAGGCATGGTCACATCCATCAGGATTATTTCTGGCCTAAGTTCATCGACCAGGCGAACCGCGTCGCTCCCGTTACTGGCCTCTCCACAAAATTCCCACTCGGGATAGGGTTGCAATATCGTTTGAACTCCACGCCTTATGAATGCATGATCATCAACAATCAGAACACGCGGCATGGGCTGGAGACTCCTGGAGCCATTGCGGGGACTTGGGCTCGCTACTACTGAGAGAATGACAAAATCCTGCGCAACAATCCATTGCGAGTAGCCCTTTCGACAACGCCTTCAGATCGACGGTTTTCCGACCGTTCCTAGGCTTCAATGATTTGATTCTTGATGGCATAGCGCACAAGCTCGCTCACGGAATGGATCTCCAGCTTGCGCATGATATTCGCGCGATGGGTTTCCGCTGTTTTTACGCTGATACCCAAGGCGACTGCCACTTCCTTGCTGCTCTTTCCCTCCGCCAGCAGTTGCACGATTTCCCGCTCGCGCGCTGTCAGCCGGTTCCGCGCCGGTAGCTTCGGTTCGGCACCTGCGGATTGCCAAGAAAAGTCGCCAAGCAGCATTTCCGAAGCGCGCGACGTAAAGAATGTGCGCCGTTTGGAGATAGAATCCACGGCCGTGACCAGATCCCGGTCTGCGTCGGATTTCAGGATATATCCCCGGGCACCAGCCTCCACGACTTCGCGCACCAACTGGTCTGAAAAATGCATAGTGAGAATCAAAATACCCGTCTTCGGTAATGTTTTGTGAATGCGCCGCGCCGCTTCCAGTCCATTCAGATCCGGCATGCTGATATCCATCACCACAATCTGCGGTTTCAGCTGTTCCGCCAGGGCCACCGCTTCCTTCCCGGTCTTCGCCTCGGCACACACTTCCCAGCCCGGCTTTGCCGTCAGCAAATCCCGCAGCCCTCTGCGGATAATGTCATGATCGTCTGCCACCAGTATGTTCAATGTCGTCATATCCGTACCGGCAGAATGAAAAATTCCTGTTCCGTTTGTCGTTGTTCCGATATCCCGCATGGCATCATATCTCCAAAAAAGAAGATGAGTCTCTCCAGATTGGGCGCAATCAGTTTTACCGTTTACCCGTACCGCATGAATACCAGATTCACTGTATTTCCACGGCCGGAATACCCCCCGGAGCAGGCCCACTCCGGAGGTTTCCCCGTTTCGACTAGGACTTGACCGTCAGTTTGTTGGTGACCTTGTCCGCACCCGCCACGTCGGCGGCCTTGGACTCGATGCTCTTCTTTTCTTCCTCGGACTGCACGGGACCCTTCAACGTAACCATCCCGTTACGCACAATCACCTTCACATTATGACCGTAGGTGGATAGTGACTTATCGCTGACGATGGACTGCCGGATCTTTTGCGCCAATTCCCGGTCCTCAGCGGTTTCTTTCTGCTGATCCGCCGTGGTGTTGTTCTGCTTATTCACTCCGGTATTATCGGGCTCCTGCTGGCTAATTGCTCCGGCGGTTAGAGACCGCGCATCGCATCGCAGCATTCCTCCGGCGAAGCTGAGTGCCGCCACCGCCACGCTAACCGAAATCACACGGAACTTCCATTTCTTTACCATTATTCCTCCTGAGTTTGCTGGCTTATGCCTTCACGAGAGTAGAGAGCCTCCACCCTTCCGCCATACGGCGGGGCCTGTAGTTATCCTGTCTGGGCTACCGATGTGATCCTTCAATAAAAAAAGGCGAAGCAAAATCGCCTCGCCCCGGGGCCCACAAGACCGCATCAATTTGCTTACGGTTTCAAGTGCGGACTGGCTGTCTGCAAACGTGCCACCAATTCCTTCGACGCCGCTGGTGCCTCGAATTTGGATTCTTTTATGATCGTTTCCGCCGACGCGTCATTCCCGTACACCTTGTGATTCGCATCGTTATCTGGCCGGAGTGTCGTGCCTTGCAGCGAGACGCCCGCGAATACTCCGCGTGACCGGGAGTAGCTCAACATTTCTGCGCGCATATACGCATCCGTGTCTGCAGTCGCCGTGCGTCCCTTGGGGCCAGCCGCAATCGATGCGTCTCCGCCCAACTGCACTTTGCTGTGCAACAAGCTATCAACCCCGCGATTATTCATCACCAGGATGACGAAGTCCGTCGCTTCGCCGCCGATTTGAAAGCCAACGCTACCGCCTTCCAGAGCGTACATCGCCGGAGCGCCCCACGGACCGGTGAAATCCTTGCCCGTGCGGCATACCATCACTCCGCGCCCATAGCTACCGCCCCCAATGAAGGCGGCTTTGAGCACAGACGGCAGAACGATGACGCAACGCGCCTTGTCCAACATGTCTTGGGGGATATCGTCGGGTATATCCAAAATTTCCTTCATCACTGTCCCGGCGTTCTGTATGCGCTCTGTCTCTTTGGCATCATCTGCTGCCTTTGGTCCCGCAAAAGCAAAGGGTGCCAATGCGAGCGCCCCAACCATTGCTATTCTCCAACGATTCATTTTGTTCATCTCCTTTTGTTAACTATTAGCTTATAGCTTAGTTTTTGAGCCCGAAATTCCTTGTTGTCGATTACCGATCGCGACGACCGATGGCCAAAACCGCAATTCCACCAATTAACGCCAGCGTCCCCAGGATCGGCGGAAGTGGTACGGTGTGCCGTTCATCCTTCGTTACATGGATGGGGCCGACATCGACTGCCTTCTTAGGTACGGTGTAACTGAATCCCTGATATGCCAGCGCCAGTATCCCGACGGCAATGAGCACAATTCCCAGCACAGACCGTCCATTCATTTGCAAAACCTCCTGACTGATCATCGAGTGAATGCTTTGTCGCTCTAATGCTCTCTTCTTCTTGCTCGCTCGGACCATCGGTCTGTGGCTGTATTTCGCTACGGGTTTCCCTCGACCTGCTGGTCTCGCCGTTTTTTCTCAAGCGCAGGAATCTGCCTTACCCGTGAATCCCTGTATATCGTTTGCTTGCCCCTTCGGTTCTCATGGAGTGACTTGTCAGACTTCCGCCACCACGAATTGCGGTGCGCAGGAGAGTCGACGAAAAGGAGGTTTTATGAATTGGGACCAGATCGAGGGAAAGTGGAAGCAATATTCGGGGCAGCTAAAAGAAAAGTGGGGAAAGCTCACTGACGATGACCTGACCACCATCAGTCGCAAACGGGATCAGTTGGTCGGCAAGCTTCAGGAACGGTACGGAATGGCGAAGGACCAAGCGGAGCGCCAGATCGACGAATTCACCCATTCGCTGTCCGATGCGAATGTTGACTCCAAAGTTCGTAAGGCCGGCTTTTAATCGTTTTAGTTTCTTCGACAGTTTTGGCAGTCTGCACCGTTCGATGATCGGAAAACTCTGAGGCCGGCTCAAATTGCCCGCCCCAGATTTTCGTTTCTGACGAGTGGTTGTTTTGGATATTTCCCAAATGCATAGTCTCACGCGTCGTGCACTTGCATTCCTTGCGATTTTTTTGATTATTCCCGTTCCTTGTCCGGCCTACTCTGTCTTAACCCATGAAGCCATCATCGATGTTGTGTGGGACACCAACCTGCGTCCCATGCTCTTGAAGCGCTTTCCCGGTGCCTCGCCCGATGACCTTCTTAAAGCGCATGCCTACGCTTATGGTGGCGCCATCATTCAGGACATGGGTTACTATCCTGCCGGCAACAAGCTGTTTAGCGACCTGACGCATTATTTTCGCAGCGGCGACTTCATTGTTTCCCTGTTGCAAAACGCCTCTGATTTGAACGAGTACGCCTTTGCCCTTGGAGCTCTGGCCCACTACGCGGCTGACAACGACGGCCATCCCCTGGCAACCAACGTCGTCGTTCCCTTGCTTTATCCGGAGCTGAAAAAGAAATATGGGCCGATTATCACCTATGAGGATAACCCTCTCGCCCACATAAAAACGGAGTTTGCCTTTGATGTTCTCCAGGTTGCCAAAGGCCACTACGCGTCAGAAAGCTACCATAACTTCGTCGGCTTCGAAGTTTCTTTGCCCCTCGTTGAGAAAGCTTTCCAGGAAACCTACGGCCTGGACCTCAAATCGGTCCTCAAGGACGAAGATCGTGCCGCCAATTCCTACCGCTACAGTGTCAGCACCCTTATCCCCAAGGCTTCACGCGTGGCTTGGACCTTAAAGCAGAAGGACATTGAAAAAGATTTGCCCGGAATCACGCGCAGGAAATTCCTCTATAACATTTCTCGTTCCAGCTATGAGAAGGAATGGGGCCGCGATTACAATCGACCCACCGCTAGTGACAAATTTCTCGCTTTCCTGATTCGAATCCTTCCCAAAATAGGGCCCCTGCGGATTCTGACCTTCCGCACGCCGACTCCCGAGGCGGAAAAACTGTTCGAAAACAGCTTCAACAAGACCATCGATCGCTATCGCCAACTGCTCGTCGCATGGAACGACGGCCACCTCGACCTTCCGAACGATAATTTTGATGTGGGCGCGGTGACTATCCGCGGCCAGTACAAGCTCGGCGACAAGACCTGCGCCGAACTCCTCAACCGCCTTTCGCAGCAGCACATGGCCGGCGTGGACCAGGATCTTAAGAATCAACTCCTGGCGTTTTACGCAACAACCAAAGAGCCTTCGGCTCCCACCAAGAAACATGACAAATCCGCGCAACGAATCCAGCAACAAATAAAAGCCCTCCAAGATGCCCCCACCACATCGGTCCAGTCCGGTGAATGACCGGTCATTCCAAAAATACAAATACACCAAAATCTCCCTACAGCGTTCCCCGGATACTTCGACTCGGTCGATCGGTCCTATTCTCTCAGCGAATCTCCGGACACGTCTCGCTATCAAAAAACTGGCTGTCTGAAATTCCGAGGAGAGAACTATGGACTTGCTGATGACCTTGGGTATTGTGCTTCTGATTCTCTGGCTTCTGGGCCTCGTCACTTCCTACACTTTGGGGGGTTTCATCCATATTCTGTTGGTGTTGGCCATTGTTGTCATACTCATTCGCGTTATCCAAGGGCGCCGGCCGATTCCTTGAAGCGGGGCAGCACATTGATGAAGACGTGCCTCGAGCGCTATTAGAGCCGGATCGAGATCACACGACGGCTTATTTATAATGTAACGGTCTTTCTTGAACGCGAGACTCCGCGATGTCGCCCTCTGTCCCTAAGTCACGCAAGTGGATCCTCATCGTTCCAGGTGTATTTGCCTTTATTCTCCTTCTCATCGCCGCTTACATTTTGTTCTGGCCGCAGAGCATCGAAGATCACATCCGTAAATCGGTCACCGAGGCCCTCGCCGATCGTTTCAAGGCCGACGTCGACTTGAAAGCTCTCCATATCAGGCTTTTCGCTAACCCCAACGTCATCGGCGAAGGACTTTCGCTTCGACATCATGGCCGGTTCGATGTACCCCCTCTGATCCAGATCGAAAAGTTCTCCTTCAAAGTCGGTTTCATGGGCCTCCTCGGTCCGGTCAAACACATTGCCTTGCTGCGCGTTCAGAATATGCTGATTATGATTCCGCCGCGCGAGTCGAGCGCCGCTCCCCCACCGCCACATTCTTCTCCATCCACAAATCCCGTGCCCAGAATTGTTGTAGACCGCGTAATCTGCGATGACACCGATATCCGCATCCTTCCCAAGCAACAAGGCAAAGAGCCTCTCGACTGGGATATTCACAATCTGCTGCTTACTTCCGCGGGCATCTATAAACCTTTCGTCTTTCACGGTAATCTCACCAACGGCAAGCCTAAGGGCGAAATCGACACCGAAGGCCAGTTCGGCCCGTGGGATGCCGATGATCCTGGTGCTACTCCCGTCTCCGGCGAGTATAAATTTACCGACGCTGACCTCGATCCCTTTCCCGGCATCGCCGGCACCTTGTCCTCCACCGGCAAATATTCCGGCTTACTTTCCAAACTCGAAGTGCAAGGACAAACGGATACGCCGAATTTCTCTCTGGATAAAGTTGGCAAGCCCGTTCCACTTCACACCGATTTCTCCGCCACCGTCGATGGCACCAACGGCGACACCTTTCTTCATCCGGTGAACGCCACGCTTGTTCAATCGCACATCATTGCCGAAGGCCGCGTCGTGCGCATGCCGCAAAAGAAGGGCCACCTCATCTCCATCGACGCCACGGTCCCTGGGGGACGTATTCAGGATTTTCTCGGCTTGGCCGTCAATTCCGAAAAACCGCTGTTAACCGGCCCCGTCAAAATCAAGGCGAAACTCACCATCCCACCGGGACCCGAGCACGCCATCGAAAAAATTATTCTGGATGGACAGTTCGGCGTCGACGATGCCCAATGGAGCAGCGCTACCCTTCGCGAAAAATTGGAGTCCCTGAGCCGCCATGCTCAGGGCAAACCGGAAGATCAAGACATCGGTAGCTCTGTATCCGATCTCAATGGCAACTTCCTTCTTCAAAACGGCGTTCTTCATTTTCGCCGCTTGACCTTTCGTGTGAAAGGCGCAGCCATCGATCTGGCCGGCACCTACGCGCTAAGCAAAGGTGACCTCGACTTCACCGGCCACCTTCGTCTTCAGGCTAAGCTGTCCCAAACCATGACCGGTTCGAAATCATTTTTCCTGAAGGCTTTCGACCCTTTTTTTGAGAAGGGTGGTTCCGGCACCGTTCTTCCGATCCGCATCACCGGCACGCGCGATAACCCTGTTTTCGGTGTCTCGGTCTTCCATAAAACCTTCGACAAGCATCTCACCGCCAACAAGCACAACCTCCCGTGACTCTTGTCATTTTGCGCATCCCCCAACTATGGGATTTCCGCTTTCGTTCTACACTTGTATCCCGATGGAACGCCCGATTGCCTCGGTACTACAATCACTCCACGGGTGTAAATCCAGTTTGTTTCGCCCGGAACCTGTCCGGCCCTTAGCGGTGCGTTATACCCTGGGAAAAGTAAATTTCAAGAATCGAATGGGAGGATCATGCGCACTTTTTTCTCGCTTCGCTTGCTTCTGATTGTTTCTGCCTTCTTGGCCTTTTCGTCCTGCGCCTTCGCGCAATTCGGTGTAGCCATTTCCGTTGGCTTCGCGCCGCCAGAATTGCCGGTCTACGAACAGCCGATCTGTCCCGCTGAAGGCTACATCTGGACCCCTGGCTACTGGGCTTGGGACGGCGACGACTATTACTGGGTGCCCGGCACGTGGATTCTCGCACCCGAAGTCGGCTACTTCTGGACTCCTCCCTATTGGGGCTGGGGTGGATCCGCATTCGTTTTCCACGAAGGGTACTGGGGTCCGGTAGTCGGCTTCTATGGCGGCATCAATTACGGCTTTGGCTATTTCGGCCATGGTTACGAGGGCGGCCGCTGGGATAACGGACACTTCTTCTATAACCGCGAAGTGAACAACGTAAATGTCACCGTAATCCATAACGTCTATAACACGCGCATCACCAATATCAATCAGACTCGCGTCAGCTACAACGGAGGCCAGGGCGGAATCAACGCCCGTCCCACCTCACAGGAAGAGGCTGCCACTCGGGAGCGCCACATTCCCCCCGTGGCGGCTCAAAATGAACACATCCAGGCAGCCCGCGGGAATCAGGAACTACGCGCTTCTGTCAACCATGGCAGGCCCCCCATTGCCGCAACTCCCAAAGCCGCAGACTTCAGAACGGACGTTAAGCCCGCCACTTCCGCCGCACATTACGACCCGCCGCCCCGAGGTGCCAATAACACTCCCGCTGCCTCCAACGCGCGTAACACTGCGATTCACCCAAATGAGCTTCCGCCTCACGAGCGGCCTCCGGCCCCGAATACCGGCAATCCCAAGCTGGACCAGAAATACCAACAGCAGCAGGAGAAGCTTTACCAGCAGCAACAGCAAGAGCATCAGAAGCTCCAGCAGAAACAGGATCAAGAACATCAAAAGCTGGCCAAACAGCAGGCCAGCGAGGCGCAGAAGCAGCAGGTGGAGCAGCGTCACCAGCAACAGACGCAACAGATGGAGCAGAAGCACGCTCAGCAGCAAGAGCACATGGTCCAGCACCAGCAGCCGCCACATCAGGCTCCGCCGCCACCCCCTTCCCCGCATCAGGCGGAACCGAAGCACTAACTCGAAGAAAGAAGTTTCTGCAATAAGCACGCCAGGCCCTGATGGGGAGTGGTATCCGTGGACTCCTCGTCAAGGCCTTTCGTGTTTCCCTGGCTTGTATTTGTTACAGCCTCATTACTTGTCCCGGACTCGCACCGCAGCCCCTCCTTCGCCAACATTAAATAGCGCGTACCCTCGTCGAATGTGATAGGTTATCTCTCCTCCGGCGCTGGTTTCTCGCTCCCTTGATCGGCTGAGAAGGTTCTCGGGTCTTGATCATGACTTGGCGATTGTTCGAAAAAGTCCGGAAGCTTTTTCCCCCTCTCCGAAGTTCACGGCATAGAGGTCTCCTCCTCCTTGCCGCTACACTCTTTTCGCTCCCCACTTCGTTTGCTTTCGCTCAAGGGCCTTCGGCTGTTCCCGACATTTTCAACACCGTCTCCACACCTGCCGATGCCATCCGCCGCCTGTCCTTTTTCGTTCTCGTCATTACCGGGCTGATTTTTGTTGTCGTCTTTTCTCTTCTGGTCTACGCCGTAATTCGATTTCGCCACCATTCCACAGGTGATGATCGCGAGCCGCCGCAGGTTTACGGCAGCAACCAAATGGAACTGGCTTGGACCGTTGTACCCGTGCTCATCGTCTTGGTCCTTTTCTTTGCCACCGCTCGTGTCATTCAGTCCGTTCAGGACGCGATTCCTCCCGCGAACACCCTCAATGTCACCGCTATCGGTCATCAGTTTTGGTGGGAGTTCCGCTACCCCGCCCTCGGCATCGTCACCGCCAACGAACTCCACGTTCCCGTCAGCGACCGCGCCCATCCGACTCCCACTTTCGTCAAACTCCTCTCTGCGGACACAGACCACAGCTTCTGGGTTCCACAGCTAGCAGGCAAAACCGACCTCATTCCTAATCGCATCAATTCCATCTGGATTGATCCTCACGCGACCGGTATGTATCTCGGTCAGTGTGCCCAATATTGCGGCACCCAACACGCCAAAATGCTTCTTCGCGTGTACGTCGATTCTCCCGAACAATTCGGCGCCTGGGTCGCTGCTCAAAAACAATCCGCTCACGCTCCGGATTCTGTTGCCGCTGGGCGCCAGATCTTCGAAACCACTGCCTGCATCAACTGCCACGCCGTCTCCGGCACCGTCGCTAACGGCCGCTTCGGTCCCGACCTCACCCATCTCATGAGTCGGGACACCATCGCCTCGGGCGCTGCTTCCAACACTCACGAAAATCTCAAACTTTGGATTCACGATCCGGAAGCTATCAAACCCGGCTCATTCATGCCTGCCATGAATTTAAGCGCCCACGACCTTGAAGCAGTCACCGCTTACCTGGAGTCCTTGAAATGAGCCAGAGGTATTCGTTCCATGTCCTCTGAAACCATCGCCCTCGCCGGCGTCCACGAACCTTCACGGCCTGTTGGCGTTCTTCTCCATTCGTGGGTCACTACCGTCGACCACAAACGCCTCGGCATCCTCTATATTCTCTATGCCATCCTGTTCCTCGTGATCGGCGGCATTGAAGCCACCGTCATGCGCATCCAGCTCATCGTTCCCCACAATCATTTCGTCTCCCCGCAAGTCTTCAATCAGATGTTCACCATGCACGGCACCACTATGATTTTTTTCGTCGCCATGCCCATTCTTTTCGGCTTTGGCAATTTCCTCATTCCGCTCATGATTGGCGCCCGAGACATGGCTTTTCCCCGCCTCAATGCCTTCAGCTTCTGGCTCACCGCTTTCGGCGGCATTCTCCTTTATTTCAGTTTCGTCGGCGGCTACGGGCTCTATGGCGTCGGCGCCGCGCCGGACGTTGGCTGGTTCGCTTACGCTCCGCTGACCGCAAAAACATTTTCTCTTGGTCACAGCACCGATTTCTGGACGTTCAGCCTCCTGGTCTCAGGTTTCGGCAGCATCGGTGCCGCCGTCAACTTTGTTGCCACCATCCTTTGCCTGCGCTGTCCCGGCATGACTCTTAGCAAGATGCCGCTGCTTGCCTGGCTCAACCTGGTCATGGGCGGCTTGGTTCTCCTGGTCATTTCTCCGCTCACGGCCGCCCAGGTTATGCTCGCTCTCGATCGTTTTCTCGGCGCACACTTCTTCGATACTCAGGCCGGTGGCTCAGCCGTTCTCTGGATGCATTTCTTCTGGATCTTCGGCCACCCTGAAGTCTACGTGCTTGTCATTCCGGGGTTCGCCTTTGCCTCGGAAATCATCCCTGTCTTTTCGCGCAAACCGATCTTCGGTTATCCCATTATGGTCGGTGCCACTGTCGCTATCGGCTTCGTCAGCATGAGCGTCTGGGCTCACCACATGTTCACCGTGGGAATGAGTTCCTATGGCAATACTTTCTTCGCCCTAACCACCATGGTCATTGCCATTCCTACCGGAATCAAAATCTTCAATTGGCTCGGCACCATGTGGGGTGGCAGGCTCATTTTCAAAACTCCCATGCTCTTTTGCATTGGATTCCTCTTTCAATTCCTGATCGCCGGCCTCACCGGCATCATGCTCTCTGCTGCCCCATTCAATTGGCAACTCAGTGCCTCTTATTTTGTTGTCGCTCACTTCCACTACGTCATCGTCGGTGCCATTCTCTTTACCATCTTCGCTGCCTTCTACTATTGGTTTCCCAAAATGAGCGGCCGTCTCTACAACGAAAAGCTCGGCAAACTCCACTTCTGGCTCTTCGTCATCGGCTTCCATTTGACTTTCGATTTCATGCATATTCCGGGCCTTCTCGGCATGCCACGGCGCATCTACACCTACGAACCCGGCCGCGGCTGGGAAATCTGGAATCTCATCGTGACCATTGGCGTTGTCTTCCAGGCCGTGGCTATTCTGATTTTTGTCGGCAATCTCCTCTATTCCATGTTTAAAGGCGTACCCGCTGGAAACGACCCGTGGGACGCTTGGACCCTCGAATGGTCCACCTCCTCCCCGCCGCCCGAATACAATTTCGCCATGATTCCGGTTGTCAACAGCCGTCGTCCCCTCTGGGACATTAAGCACCCGGAAGATCCGGACTGGCAGTATGAGTGAAAAGTTATGACGAATAGATGTCGCAGAAAAGTTTCTTGGGAGGGCACGGCTTCAGCCGTGCCGGGAAAACCCCCACAAACTTGCAAGGAGACTTTCTCTTGAGCACCGCCGTCATCTCGCATGAACCAATCGACTCGCAATGGTCCCTACCCTATAAGGGCCACGTTGGCATGCTCTGCCTGATCGTTGCCGAATCCGCCATCTTCACCATTTTCGTGGTTGCCTATCTGTTCTATATCGGCAAGAGCCTCTCCGGCCCGACTCCCCGGCAAGTTCTGGAACTTCCGATTTTCGCCTCCATCTGCTTGCTCTCCAGCAGCCTCACCATTCACGTCGCCGTTGCTGCTCTACGCAAAGCCAATTTCGGCGCGTTCCGCCTGTGGTGGTTTCTAACTCTTGTCCTCGGCTCAATCTTCCTTGTTTCCACCGCCCGCGAGTGGCGTCACCTCATCTACGACAAAGGTCTGACCATCACCACCAACCTCTTCGGCACAACCTATTACTCGCTCGTCGGACTGCACGCCTTTCACGTCACCGTCGGCCTCATCGGTCTTCTCACGATTTTGCTTTTAACTTTATTCCGAAGAGTTCAGCAGGAGCACGCCAAAAACGTCGACACTTTCGCCATGTATTGGCATTTTGTGGACGTCGTCTGGATCGTCGTCTTCACGGTCGTCTACATCATCGGCCGCTAGAGAGAAACGAACAAATGTCTTCGCCTAACGAACAACATCCCGCCTCCGCCAACGCAACGACCTCCACGGTCATCTTGCCCGCGCCCACCGCTTGGCCCATCGTTCTCGCCTTTGGAACCACTCTTCTCATGGCTGGCCTCATCACCAGCGTTTCCATCACGATTCTCGGCGCAATTCTCGCCGCCGCGGGTTGTATCGGCTGGTTCCTCGATGTATTTCCTCACGAAAGACACGTGGAAGCTCCCATCGTGGATGTACCAGTCACTATCGCCAGCACTCGCCAGACCGTGGAACGACTCGAATTTGCTCCGGAGCTTCCCCGTGCTCTTCTGCCGCTCGAAACCTATCCCGTTTCCGCCGGTATCAAGGGTGGCCTCGCCGGCAGCGTCGCCATGGCCGTACTCGCTTGTCTCTACGGCGGCCTCAAACAAGGCAGCATTTGGTATCCCATCAATCTTCTTGCTGCCACCGCTTACTCACAGAGCATGAAACTCGGCCCAGATACGCTGAAAGCATTCCACCTGGACAGCTTCCTTCTCGCCGTTCTCATTCATCTGCTCACCTCCGTCTTGGTTGGTCTGCTCTATGGCGCAATGCTTCCGATGATCCCGCGTCATCCCATATTTCTCGGTGGCATCGTCGCTCCCGTTCTGTGGTCCGGCCTGCTTCGCAGCATGCTGGACCTGATCAATCCACTCCTCGGGCAGCGCGTCGATTGGTGGTGGTTCATCGCTTCTCAGTTCGCCTTCGGCCTCGTCGCCGGTCTTGTCGTCACGCGCCAGCAACGCGTGCCCGTCAAGCAGTTCATTCCATTTGCCGTGCGCGCCGGTATCGAAACTCCCGGTGCCATGGCGCGGCGCAAGCGTGAGGATCGCCGGCCATGAACAGTCGCGGGAACAACACGGTTCTGCTTCTCGCCACCTGCATTCTTTTTTGCGCAGCGTGCAGTAACTTGCCCGGACGTCCTGCTCCGGATTCCATTCCGGTTGATCCCGACAACGTCACCGATTTCAACCAACTCTACGGAGACAATTGTTCCGGCTGCCATGGTGCTGAGGGAAAGGGCGGCGCGGCTCTTTCTCTCGGCGATCCCGTGTACCTCGCCATCGCGGACGATGCCACTCTCCACAAGCTTGTCACCAACGGCATTCCTGGCACCTCCATGCCTGCCTTCGCCAAAAGTGCTGGTGGCATGCTCACCGAGAAACAGGTTGACATCATCGTACGTGGCCTTCGCGATCGCTATGCAAAGCCCAACATTCTCGCCGGCGTAACTCCTCCGCCTTACGTCGCGCCTTCACTGGGTGATGCCGCTCGCGGCGCCTCCGTCTATGCAACGTTCTGCGCCTCCTGCCACGGTCCCATCGGAAAAGGTGGACCAAAAGCCAGCTCCATCGTCGACGGGTCTTTCCTCGCGCTCCTCACCGATCAGGAGCTTCGCACCCTCGTCATCGTGGGTCGCCCCGACCTCAGCGCTCCCGATTGGCGCAACAACGTTCCAGGCAAGCCCATGTCCTCGCAGGAAATTTCCGACGTGGTCGCTTGGCTCTCCGCCCAGCGCCCTCAATTTGCCGGACGCCGTTACCCCCATGCGGCACAGCCCGCGGGAGAACTTCCATGACCCTGCCCGAAACATTATCCCGGCGCGCCATGCTCATGAAGTTGGGCATCTTCTTCAATGGAATCATCGCCGCGCTGCTGGCCGTCCCCATTCTCGGCTACGTTCTTTCTCCCCTCGTTCGCTCGCGCAAGGCGCCTTATGAAGGCTGGTTAGGTCTTGGCGCCGCCGATCAATTTCCCGCAGGCCAAACCCGTCTCGCCACCTTCCGCAATCCCGATGTAGCTCCCTGGGACGGCAAAACGGCCGACAGCGCCTGCTGGGTTCGACGGATCGACGCACAAACGTTTCAAGTTTTTGCCATCAACTGCGCGCATCTCGGCTGTCCGGTTCGCTGGTTCCCGCAGTCCGGCCTGTTCATGTGCCCCTGCCACGGCGGCGCCTACTATGAAGACGGCACTCGCGCCTCAGGCCCTCCGGAGCGCGGCCTCTTTGAATATCCCTACAAAATTGAAGAAGGAAAACTTTTCATCAAAGCAGGCCAGCTACCCACTCCCGGCAATCCCAGCGCCTTGCTCAACGTAAGCGGGAAGCTCCCATGCGCCTGATCCAGACCATCGGCGACTGGCTCGACGCGCGCCTTCAACTCGCCGCCACAATTCGCGAAACCGCCGAACATCCTGTCCCGCGCGACACGGCGAGCTGGTTCTACGTCTTCGGCAGCGCGGCCCTAGTCGTCTTCGTCATGCAAATCCTCACCGGCATCTTGCTCGCCGTGGTCTACGTCCCCTCCGCCGGCGAAGCCTGGAACAGCCTGCAAACCCTCAATCATTCCATCGCTTTCGGCTGGTACATCCGCGCTCTCCATGGTTGGGGTTCCAACTTCATGGTTGCCATCGTTCTCATCCACATGGTCCAGGTTTTTCTCTTTGGCGCCTTCAAGTTTCCTCGCGAACTCACCTGGATCGTCGGCGTTTTTCTGCTTCTCATGACACTCGGCATGGCCTTTTCCGGCCAGGTTCTCCGTTTTGATCAAGACGCCTTTTGGGGTATCGGCATCGGAGCATCCATCTCCAGCCGGGTTCCCATCGTTGGTCCGTGGACGGTGCACCTCCTGCTTGGTGGCCCGATCATCGCCGGCGCCACGCTCTCCCGCTTCTTCGCTCTTCACGTTTTCTTCATTCCCGGCCTGCTCATCGCCTTCGTCAGTCTCCATCTTCTGATGGTCCTCAAGTTGGGCATCAACGAATGGCCCATGCCCGGCCGCATCGTTCGCAAATCCACTTACGAAAAGCAGTATCACGAGCTCACCGAAACTGACGGGATCCCCTTCGTTCCCGGCGCAATCTATAAAGACATTTTCTTCAGCGGCTGTATTCTCCTCGCGCTCGCAGCCGTCGCCGCTTACTTCGGTCCCTTCGGTCCATCGGGCCGTCCCGATCCCACTATCATCCAAACCGCTCCGCGTCCCGATTACTTTTTCCTCTGGCTCTATGCGATCCTGTCGTTGCTTCCTCCACAAATGGAAACGCCCACTCTCCTCATTGGTCCAGTCATCGTTATCCTCGCGCTCTTGCTGCTTCCCTTCATTTTTGGCGAAGGCGAAAAAAGCTGGCGCCGTCGTCCTATCGCGGTCCTCACCATTCTCTTAGTCGCTGTTGCCCTCGGCACTTTCACCGATCTCGCTGGCCACGCCCCCTGGAGTCCGGTCATGGATGCTTGGAGCGGCGACCCTATCCCGCCCGCGTTTCTGCAGAATCGCTCCGCTCTCGAGCGGCAAGGCGCCATCATCTTCCAACTCAAGCAGTGCCACAACTGTCACTCGCTCGGCAATGAAGGCGGCAAGCGCGGCCCCGCTCTTGACACCGTCGCGCTCGTGCAAACCGAAGATCAACTCATTCGCCAAGTCATTCAGGGCGGCGGCAACATGCCCGCTTACGGCAAAAATCTCAGCCCCGCTGAAACCACCGCCCTCGTCGCCTTCCTCAAAACCCTCCACCCCGCGGGACAGTTGCCCGCTCGCGACGCTTCCCGAGCCGTCGTCACTGAAAATACTCCACCTTCACCGCCGTCCAAGCCATAACGACTATGTCGCCCGAAGCCCAATCTCTCCTCAACGAATGGACGCCACCCATCGCCCTCAATGTGACCATCTTCGTTACTGCACTGCTTTATCTCCGCGGCTGGCTCGCTCTTCGCCGCTGTTCCCCCAGCCTCATCCCCATCTCGCGCCTCGCCGCTTTTCTGGCCGGGATGCTTTTTCTTTGGATCGCCATCGGCTCGCCTCTTTCCGCCTTCGATGAGGCGTCTCTGACCGTCCACATGATTCAGCACATTCTTCTGATGCTCGTGATTCCTCCCCTCGTCTTGCTTGGCGCGCCTGCCGTTCCTCTTCTTCATGGATCTCCCGAATGGTTCGTGCGCTACACCCTCGGCCCTTTCCTCCGCTCTCCACTCATACAATCCCTCGGAAAATTCCTCACCAACCCTCTTGTCTGTTGGATTCTCGCGGCGCTCGCCCTTATCGCCTGGCACGTTCCTTCTGCCTTCGAACTCGCTCTTCGCTCCGATTTCTGGCACGAAGTCGAACATGTCTGCTTTCTCAGCACGTCTGTCCTGTTCTGGTGGCCTGTCGTCCAGCCGTTTCCTTCCGAAGCACGCTGGCCGCGCTGGTCCATTCCTATTTATCTTTTCTTCGGCATGTTTCCTGGCGGCGCTCTCGGCGCATTTCTCGTCTTTTGCGACCGTGTCCTCTATCGTTCTTACACCCGAATCCCGCCACTCTTTGCGATCACGCCGCTCACCGATCAGGTCCTGGCGGGTTCTCTCATGTGGGTTTTTGGAATCTTTGTTTGCCTGATTCCCGCGGTATTCATTACTCTCAACCTTCTTTCTCCCCGCCTCGCTTCAAAACTCCCGGCGGAGGAATTTTCCTCGGCAAGCGTCTCTTCGCAGCTATAATTCCGCAAATTCGCGGTTCGGCCTGCGAATTACTCGGGAGCATATCGAATGAGCAATGGTTCACAGCAATCCCGCACTGCCATCCTGCACATGCACATGAGCGAGTTCTGGTCCGGCGACTTGGGCCTCACCCTCGTCTCCATTTCTCTCATGGTTCTCATTTTCGTCATCTTTCCTCTTCGCCAGACTGGCCTTTCCGGGCGATTTTTCTTCGATCTCGTGATGGTCACGCTGATGATTTCTGGCGCGCTGGTGGTAAGCCAGAGCCGGATTGTCACCATCATCACTGTCGCCATGGTCGTCATCGGAGCGGTCGTTTTGTGGGCTTCGCGTTTCTACCCCTCGCCGTTTCTCCGCCATGCGGGCAGCGTTTTTTCCATCATTATCCTGCTGCTCTATGTCCGTATCGTCTTGCTAGTGATGTTTCGCCAGGGTCCCGTCAGTTGGAGCCGCATTCAAGGCGGTGTTTGTGCTTATCTTCTGATAGGCATGGCTTGGGCCTCCGCCTTTGACCTCGTCGAACAAATCCACCCTGGATCCTTCCATTTCGTTTCCGAGCCAACGAACATGGACCAACTCACTTCCAAGCTGATCTATTTCAGTTTTGCCACCTTGACGACCGTCGGCTTTGGCGATGTCTTGCCTGTCTATCCCTTCGCCCGATCTCTCGCTATCGCGGAGGCCATCGTCGGTCAGCTTTTCCCTGCCATTCTCATTGGCGCCTTAGTCGCCATGGCTATGCAGGCGCGCGCAAAATCCTGACTCAATCCGCACACTCCGCAACCCATGGCCGCTCGAGAGTTCGCTGCCAGAAATGCGGCTGTTGCTGCTCGCTATCACCCGAATAAAGAACAAATACGCCGAACACCATTTCCTTCCTTGGTGATCGCGCCGCCTCCGAGACTCTCAATGTATGCGGATTCGCTTCTCTATTTGCGCAGTGCCGTAATCTGAACCTGGTGATGCTCCAGTAGCTTGCCCGTCGCGTGGTCCACCGCGGCCACCGCCGTCTGGTAATTCGTCTGTGCCTGTGCCAGCGCGAATTCCGCGTTCGCCAGTTGTGTTTGCGCATCCAGCACAAAGAAAATCGTGCTCCCGCCCAATTGGTACTTCCGTTGCTCCGCCTGCAAACTCTTTCGCGCCAGGTCTTCGGAAACCTTCGCCGCTTGTAACGAAACCTTCGCCTGCTCCAGAAGGTGCACCGCATTTTTCACATTCAGCGTTATCGTTTGTGCCGTGCGCGCTTCGCGGTACTGATCATTCCGCTGTGACACCATCGCATCCGCCAGGTTCGCTTCCGCCGAGTGATTCTTGATCGGCAACTGTAGCGTCAATGCCGCGCTGTACGTTGGGTACTTCAGCCCGAAAAGCTGACTCAAGCTGTCTCCCAGCCCGCCCGTCGAAAGCAGCGTCGGCGGCACCGTCGAGACGTCATACGCGTTGCCGCCCAGCCCCGTCGGGGAATACAGCCCGCTCAGCTCCAGGTCCGGGCGAAGATTGTTGTGCGCCAGACGCATGTTCAGAGCATCCGCGGCAAGTTGCTGTTGTGCGGCTTCCAACTCCGGCCGGTTCGCCAAGGCCAAGGAGAGTGCGCTGGCAATATCAATGTCCAACAGCGTCTCCGGTGGTTCCGGCTTCTCGGTCAGCGTCAGGTCGATGGCACTCAGCACTGGGTCGCGGTCGGCCGCGATAATCTGGCGGAACTGATCTTCCGATTGTTTCAACGCGTACTCCGCCTGAATCACATTCACTCGCCGTGCCGCCACTTCCGATTCAGAACGATAAATATCCAACGGAGGCAGCGCGCCTAAGCTGAGCGCCTCCTTGTCCCGTTCGTAACTCTGTTGCGCTTCCTCATACGACTTGTTCTGCACCCGCAGGCTTTCCCGCGCCAGCACCACATTCCAATATTGAGAAATCACCGCCAGCAAAACATCGTTTACTTCTGCCTCAAACGTGGCCTGCGACTGCTTGAGGTTACGTTGCGCGATGTAAATCGGCGCTCGGTTGGCGAATACTCCGAAATTCTTCAGTAGCGGCTGCGTGACCTGAAAGCTCCACGAAGTATTAAAATAAGGATTTAGCGTAGCAAACCCGCTGTTGGTCGACGATTTGATGTTGCCGAAAAACGTCTGAAAATTTGTTCCCGTCGGAAATGTTTGCGTGTACCCGAACTGCGTCGTTTGCGTAAGTGTGTTGAGCACCTCGGCGCCCTGCAACTGGCTGGAAGTCTGTGTCTTCACTCGCTGGTCGAGGAAGCTGGCATTGGCTACAGGATCGAACGGCGCAAATTGCCGGTGCACATTATTCTGTGCAAAGTCCACCCCGGCCTGATCCACCCGAATATCGGTGTTGTTCGTCATCGCCAGACGGATCGCATCGTCCAGCGTCAACACCAACTTCCCATCCACAATATGATCCTGAAATCCCTGTGGCCCCGGCAGCGGTGTCAACGGTGCGATCCGCGCCGGAATCCCCAGAAGCCGTTCCTTCAAATTGGAATCCTGCGCAAACAAACCCATCGCACTCACCATCAAACAAAACGCAAAAATCACCAGCGCGCGGAAGTACCTCATCCCTGGCCTCCACAAGATCATCTTTCTTCAATGAACGCTAGGCGCTACTCGTAACGGATTGCCTCGACCGGATCGAGCCGTGCCGCCTTCATCGCCGGATAAATCCCGAACACCAGCCCTACGGAGATCGAAACCAGAAACGCCAGCAGGATCGATCCCACCGTCACCACCGTCGACCATCCCGCAAACCACGCAATCAGCTCGGACATCACAAATCCCAAAATAATTCCCACCAAACCCCCGGCGAACGAAATCAACATCGCCTCCACCACGAATTGCCTCACGATGTCCCTCTGCCGCGCTCCTACCGCCCGCCGCACGCCAATCTCTCGCGTCCGCTCCAGGATCGCTGCCAGCATAATATTCATAATCCCGATTCCGCCCACCAGCAGCGAAATCGATGCAATCGCCACCATCACCGTGCTGAAAAGTTGCTCCGTGCGTTTCTGTTCCGCCAGCAATTCCGCCGGCACGATCACCGAAAAATCCCCCGCGTTGTGGTGAGACGAGTTCAGAATACTCCGTACAATTTCAGCGTTTGTTGCGCTCGAATCCGCGGAAGCCAGCCGTAGATACAACGCGTCCACCTCGTCCTTCCGCCCGCTCTCCGAATCCTCCATTCTTAGCCGCACGGAATTCAGCGGCGCATAAATCACGTTGTTCAAGTCCTCGTTCTGGGCGCCACCCGTGTCGCCCTGCGCTGCCAGTTGCGGAGCGACCACTCCCACAATGTGAAACCATTGCTCGTTCAGCTTCACGTATTCCCCAACCGCTGCCGAAGTCCCGAACAAACTATCCTTCGCCGCCGCTCCCAGTACGCACACCGGCGCCGCAGCCTCCTCCTCGGCAGCATCGAAAAATCTTCCTTCCGTCACGCGAAGCCCGGAAATCGGCAAGTACGAGGGCTGCACTCCATACAGAATGGGCGCCTCCTGCTGCGGCTTAGGCAACACCTTCGAAGGTTCGAACCGCTTCCGTGGCGTCCCCTGCTCAATCTCCGGCAAATTTTTTCGAATCACTTCGTAGTCCGTCAGCGAGAGACCCGGTGACAGTCGGCGCACTTTTTGGTACACCTGCCAGTTCGGCGCCTCCTTCGCATAAACAATCAGATTCCGAATTCCCAATTGCTCGATGAACGCCATCACCTTCTGCTGCGCCCCTGCCCCGATCGATAGCATTGCCACCACCGCCGCCACCCCGAAGATCATCCCCAGCATGGTCAACAGCGACCGCAACTTGTGGTCGCGCAAATTCGCGAATCCCAGCGCCAAATCCGGCACCCACTGCTTCAACTCCGAAGCACGTTTCAGGTCCTCTTTGAGCTGCGCAGTGTTCATCTCTGATTACCCAGGTCCCGCCGTCAGCACCGGCCCGCTTCCCCCCGATTCCTTCTTTGGATTGCCTCGCTTTTCCGGATTCACCAGCGCCACTTCGTTTCCCAGCGACAGCCCTTCCACAACCGCGCGCCCCTCCGTGTATGCCCGCACTTTCACTTCCTGCCTCTCGAACGCCCCGCCTTTTTTCACATACACGATGCTCTTCCCTCCGGCATCGAAAATAGCCTCGCGCGGAACAGATAAAACGCCCTTCATCTGGCTACCCAGAATCGTCACGCGCGTGGCATAGCCCGGCCTCAGCCGTGGATCCGCATGCCCCAATCGCAACGCCACCTCAAACGTGCGCTGCGGGTTGTCATCCCAAAACTCATGCGCTGATGCTCCCGCAATATTCTTTACCGTGGCTGTGAACACATCGTTCGGTAATGCGTTCACGCGTACCTCTGCGCCCAAGTCCGAACTCAGCAGTGAGCGATCTATCTCCTTGGCTTGCACCGAAACTTCCAGTTGAGACATATCAATGACTTCCGCCACCGGGCTGCCCGGCCGCGCCTGATCCCCCACCTGATAATCCGGCAAGGTCATGCCATCGAAAAAGATTCCGCCCGTTGAATCCCGATTCCCATGGACGACAATTAGCCCATCGATGGGTGAGTGCACCGCCATCTTTCGGATATTTTCCTGCGCTTGTTCCATCGCCAGGCGTGCCTTGTTCTTTTTCTCTTGACTCAACGCGATGGATGCCTCATTCGCCGCCGCATGCGACTTGATGTCCTGCTCCAGTTGCGCCAGCGCGCGTTTCGCCTCGTCCAGCGCCAACAAATTCTTCTTGCCATCAATCTCGCTCACCAGTTCGTTCTTGCTTACGTCCAGCTCCGCGCGCCGCACTGCAAACTTATCCTTCAACAATGCCAGTTGGTCCTGCGAAACTTGCACCGCGGCGTCGGCGCGTGCCTTCGCAATCTCTTCCTCCGCCTGTGCCAGGTCGCTGCGATTCTGTGCCAGGTTATACTCCTGTTCGCTCGGATCGAACTTGATCACCACGTCCCCGGCATGCACGTGCGTCCCGGTGCGCGACAGTTCCACGATTTGCAATGTTCCCCCGCCCACCGGAGGCGCTGCCAGAATCCGTGTTTCCGTGCTTTTCAACTGACCGGTTGTGACCACTTTTACTTGCAAGTCGCTTTTTTCCACGGCGGCGGTGGGAATGTCAGGCTCGCTTACCGCAGAAGGACGCCGGCAAGCCACAAGTTCTCCCACGATCGCCAAGACCAACAGAAGCGCCGCAATGTAATATCCGCGTTTCATAAATCAATCAGTTTCCGGCGGCTCCCGTAACGCCACGCGGTCTCCCACAACGATTCCTTGCGCGATCATGGCCTCTTCGGAATTTCGCCGCGCCACTTCAATCGGTGTTTCCACAAATCGCGATCCATGCAACACATACACGACGCTTCGCCCGGACTTTCGGAACACTGCCCCAACAGGAATCACCACCGCGTCGTCGACATGATCCACAGCAACCCGTGCCGTCGCACTCATCCCAGACGCCAGCCGGTTGTCCGAATCCGTCAAGGAAACTCCCAGCGAAAAATTCCGCGGAAACGGCCAGCCCGCGCTGAAATCCATCGATGCTGTCGGGCTGATCTCGTCCACCTTCCCTTGCAGGTTTCGGTCAGGAATGGCATCCAGTCGAATCGTAACTGGCTGGTTGATGCGCATCCTCCCGCGGTCGGCCTCTTCCACGCGCGCCGCCACCCGGAGCGTCGAATTGTCTGGAAGTTCCGCCAGCCCTGCTCCCGGCCAAACTCGATCCCCCGGTTTGAACGGCACCGTGCCCGTCGGTTCCCAGTGGGTGAGCACCGTAAACGACCCATCAATCGGCGCGCGCAGCGTCAGCGCCTCGATTCCCCTCTCGTCTTGCTTCACTTGATACCCCGCGCGCTCCCGCAGCGTCACTTTGCTGGCCAAATCGGATTTGGCCGACGATCGGTCGGCCTGCAACTTCGCCTCGTTTTCCTTTACCTTCTGCTCCGCGTCCGCAACCTTTAACAGCGCCTTCTTCCCGTCGATCTCCGACAGGATTTCCTGTTTGCTCGCATCCATTCGCGCGCTTTGCAAATCGAATCGCGATGACATCACATCCGTAAGATCTTGTTCTTCCTTCAGTTTTGCCCCCGCCACCGATTGCTCAATCGCCGCTTCCGCGGACTTGAGCGCCGAGCGATCCTGCGCCAGCTTCTGCCCCAGCGTCGACGTATCGAATTCGACCAACGTGTCTCCCTTTTTCACTTTCGTTCCCGTAGGCGCGATTTTCAGGATCAGCATGTCGCCAACGCCGGACGGTGCCACGATCGTCACGGAATGCAGCGCTTTGATTTCCCCGTGCACTTCTACGTAGTCAACAAATTCCTTGCGAACCACGGATGCCGTGGGGAGGCTCGGCGCGGACCGCACCTTTCTTACAATGAAGAACGCAGCGCCCAGCACCAACACGCTTGCTGCCACTAACGCTGTCTTGCGCCGCGCCCGCAATAAACGAAATACCGGGGTCATTTCTTCACTCCCGGCGCTGCACTGGAGGCTCGACGCCTCACAATGTCGCCCGCCGCGATCCCGGAATCCACAGCGACCTCTTCATCGCCCCACAGAGATATTTCTACCGCCCGTTTTTCGAAACCCGTGCTCGTCTGGCGATAAACGAATGTCTTGCCGCCTTCCCCGATCACTGCGTCGCGCGGCACCACCAGCACATTTCCTCGGTTCCCCAGATCGAAGTCGATGGCCGCCGAAAGATCCGGCAACAGCCGTGGATCCTCGCCTTGAATCTGAAATCGCGCGCCAAACACCCTAATTGTGTCCGCGAATTGTCCGCCGTGTCCCAGTGGCGAAAGTTCCTGTAGCACCCCAGGCAGCACCAGTCCCGGATACGCATCCAGGCGAATCTGCGCTCGCTGCCCAATCGACAGGCGCGCGAGGTCTACTTGATTCACCTCGGTTCGCACTTCCATCTTCGATGGATCAACCACCTGCAAAATTGGCACTCCGGGACGCACCGAATCCCCCAACTGCACTGTGCGCATCCGCCCACTCAGCCAGATCATGTTGAACACCGCGACGCCTTCCATCGGTGACCGCAGCGTCATCCGCGAAGAGTTCGCCTCCGCGTATCGCATCGCCTCCTGTGCGCGGTCCCGCTGCAGTTCCAGAATGTGAATCCCCGCTGCGGCTGACGCGCGTTTGTGCTCGTACGTCTCGCGAAGCTGCTTCAACGTGGCTTGCGCTTCCTCTAGTGCTTCCTGATTTTTTTCCGCGTCGATCCGGGAAACGATTTCGTTCTTTTGCACCTCCAGCCCTGCTCGGCTCGAATCGTCCTCTGCCTGCTTCAGCGCGCTATCGTCCTTCGACCGCGCGATTTCTTCTTCGGACCTCTTCTGCGCCACCTGTCCGGACAGCGACACGTAGGTATTCTGTTTGTCCAGGAAGTCCTTCATCTGCGCCTGCGGATCGAATTCCACCAGGATGTCGCCCTGCTTCACATGCGCGCCGGAGGCAATCAGCTTGGTAATAACCAGCGCATTGATCTGCGCTCCCTCCAGGATCGGCGTTAGAGCTACATACGACCGCGCGGCCTGCGTTGTCCCGTTCAATCGTAAGGACGGCGCAAAATCCTTTCGGATCACTTGGAATGTCGTGTCTGCCGGCACCACAGACGAAGACGCCGCACGCGTCCGGAAACGGGGAAGAAACATCAGCAGGAGAAGAAAAAGCAAACCGCTGGGCAGCAACCAAATCAGCCAGCGGAATCGCTCTCGGCCGGGTGCCTTGGGGGATTCCATCACATAACTCGATGCAGGGCCTGCGAGCCCAGTTGCTCCCGATTACGCCGGGGGACCTCGTAAGTATAGCGTGCCGTGTTGTTCGTTACTTCGGAACTTGCCTTAATGATAGACGCTGAAGAAAGGAAAAAGTGCCTTCAGCCGACCCACAATTTATCTACTTTGTGTGCCGTGCACAAACTTAACGAGGTGTCATCCTGAGGAGCGTTTGCGGCGAAGGATCTCAACGTGGCCATCCCGCAGAATCTCCCTCGTTGGTCTCACCTTACTCCACGATCGACCACGTTTCATCCGGATCGAACGATGTCATCGCCTTCGCTGTATTCCCCGTCTCTGGGCCTAAATCCTTCTGATAGACCCGCCCGTCCTGCCCAATCATAAACGTCATCACGCCGCTCTTACGGTATTCTGCCGGGTACGCCAGAATCGCAAACCCCTTCGTCATGCTTCCATTCACCACGTAATTCTTCGCGCCGCCTTCGGCATGCGCGCCCTGTTCCTTTAATATTCTATAAAAATATCCATGGAACGGCTCCGGTGATTCCTTCGTGCCCTTCTGATAGCCTTCTGCGCTCGCTCTCGCCGCCAGTGGTCCCAAAGGACTCTCCGATTCTCCCTCCGCCACTTTCCAGTACAACCCGTCGTGCTTGCCTTCACTACTCGTGAATCTCTGTGCGTACTGTTTCACCTTGCTGCCGTCATGCGTCGTCCCGAAATACTCCGTCTGCGCGTCCGCCATCTGATTCAACACGTCAATTACCGTCAGTTCGTTCTCTCCGATCTGCCTTGCCAGGATTTCCTTCTTCGCCTGATCTGTGCTGAACGTCCATTGTCCATCGGCCGTTTTCACCAGCGGAAACGGAAACGGGTAGTTCTCCGCTCCGACATCCAATACCAGCCCGCCACCCTCCAGTGCCGCCCAGCGATGCATTTGCTCGTAGTTTCCCGCAAATTCTTTCAGCGCGGCTTGGTCTTGGGTTGGATCTTCGGTCAACAAGTACTCTCTTCCCTCTCGCCCGAAGATCGCCAGCACCGCGTTTGTGTCCTGAGCTTTCGCTGCGGAGTACACCGCTTTTCCGGCTGACTCCGGTGAGGGAAACGTTTTTGGACCCAAAGCCTGCTGTTGCTGTACCGCCTTTTGACACCCGCAAAACAGCCCTGCCAACGCGATCAAAACCGCAACGCCCCTCCAGCAGAATTTTTTCGTTTGCGCCGCGTCCTTCATCTTCACTCCTCTGCTCTGTCGCTTCGGTCTTCCTCAATTAAGCGGTTCCCTTGTTCTATCGAAGCTCTACCGCTTTCTGGCCCCGCCGCTAGGCGCTCGAGCCGGTGTGCTCGTTGGTCTAGGTGCTGCGCTTGGTGCTTTAGGCGGCGGGCTCAAGCTGCGATTCCCGCGTGCGCTTTCGGGTCTGCCCCCTGTCGTGCCCGAAAATGCGTTCGGTTTCGATGCGGGCTTTGCATTCGGTGTCGTCGTGGGATAGCCGCGCAGTTCACGCGTGCTCGGCGCTGCTGGGCCGCCCGGCGTTCCAGGACGCGTCGTCGGTCTCGGCTGCACACTCGGTTGTGCAGGCAAAGTTGTGGACCCCCCCGGCCTTACCGGTTGCGTCGACGGCCCTCCCGGTCTGCCCGGTGCCGGCAGCGGCGTCGGCTTCACCGATCCCGGTGGCCTTCCCCCAGGCGGCGGATACACACCTGGCGGTTTTCCTCCCGGTGGCCGATAAGGCGGCCTCGCGCCTGGAGGTGGAGGGCGCCAACCTGAAGGCGGCGGCAGTGGCGGCCGCGGTGGCGGGTAATATGGCGGCCGATACCCAGGCCGAAACCCCGGATAATACCCGCCCCACCAATACGGGTTCCCGTAATAAGGCCCACCGCCGCAGTAAACCATATGCCCGGTCCAGTTCATCTTCCAGCCGTAATAGCCCCACCCACAGCTTGAGCTACTGACCATCGCTCCCACAGCGATGCCCACGCCAAAGGAAATCACCGCCACGGCGGCCACATCTCCCGCGCTATATCCCGGCGTTACCACTGTCGTTCCATAGACGACCGTCGGGTTGTACGCCGGCACGTACACTACCTGCGGATTTGCCGGTTGAATCACGATAATATCCGGGCTCTCTTTCACTACCTTGATCTGTTCGCCCGACTTCAAAGTGCCCGCAGCGTCGGCCTTCGCCCGCATGCGCTGGATTGCTGCCATTACGTCCGCTTGCTGATTTGCGGACACATCGCCCAGCGCCGATGTCCATCCCAGATTCTGCGCCAATTTTTCCAGCACGCTCGGAAACCGGAGCAGTGCCATTACCGATGGATCCCACTCCTGATCTTCTGCCGCCTGAATCAATGCATCGCCCGACAGGCTGCTGTTCGCCTTCACGAAGACGTCCGCGGCCTCCACTTGATCGGGATACGTCGCCGCTCCCAGGATTTGCGCCACCAGCGCGTCGGGATACAACGCGATTGGTGCCACCAGCGCGTCCATATCTTTCTCTGGTACCGGCGCATACACTTCTTGCCCCGCGCGCCCTGGCTCCGGTCCAAAGAAACCCTCTCCGTCCACCGGCAACGTTGCCCACAATAGCAACGCGCTCATCCAGACAGCCAGGGACCGTTTCAGAAAGTTCATAATCTTCTGCACTCTCCGCAACCACTCGAGACTTGTCTTCTTAATCTGGGCGGGGTTAGACGCTCAAACAATATCACTAGAAAATAAAAAGAAAAAGACGGTTTCCTCTATTGACGAATTCATCGGGCGCGCAATTCTAAGCCCGCTTCATTTCCCGCTTCGAGTTTTCGTTTCGTTCTTCGGGTTTATTGCTCCGGCTTCCAGATGCACGCGCCCGCCAATCACCACGTCCGGCACCACGAATTCCGTGAAGCCATCCACCTGCGTGGTCTTTAACTTTTCGCAGCAGCCTCTCTCCGGACTCTCATACTTCGCCGCCGCGAACGTTCCTTTTACCTGTACCTGCACCTGCGTTGCTTCCTGGTCATAATTCACCAGCTCCACGATCGTCTCGCCCTTGTTTTGTCCCGGATATTCGACCACCAGCGTGGTCAGCGAGTTCCACAAGCTCACAGGCACATGCTGCTTCACCATCAGCCTCCGGATGTCTTGCGCAAACGTTTCCGGATCGGTCACCGCTTCTCCCAACTCAATCACCCGGCCCTTCCCCACCGCAAAGGTCATCGAATGCGCGCTTTTCTTTTCTCCGGACCCCGAATCCCATGGATACGTTCCCGGCAGATTCACCAGCACTGCCACTCCTCCTCGTTCCGCGAACGCCCGTATCGCCTCCGTCAAATCTTTACTCAGCGCCGCAAACGCGATCACCACGTCAAATCCCGCCAAATCTGCAGCCTTCACGTCATCAGAATGCAGCACGCGGAACGGAATATTGTGCCGCGCCATCAGATTCAGCGCTTCGTACGACAACTCATACTCGTTCGTCAGTACGCCCACCGCCGCGGCTTCCCTCTCCCCCTGTTTTTCCCGTTCATAAAACGCAATCGTCCGTTTCACCGGCTCCCAATCCGCCAACGCTGTCTTATCCCCGTTCGCCAATCCCTTCTGCTGCCGCTCGTGTAATTCCAGGATCAAGTCCGCATGAAATGCCCCGGCCTCCGCAATCGCCAGCGAATAATCCGCCGGGTTAGGCCCATTCTCTTTGACCAGCGGGTCGCTCACATCCCACGAAAACGTATACAGCGGCGCTTGCCCTGTTTGAAATGCTCGTTCGTGCCGCACCATCGCCAGATTCGCGTCCAGCCATGGCTGTGACGTGGGACTCGACACTTGCAGCATTCCGTTCTTCTGAAATACCAGCCATCCCCGCATCTCTGGCTGTTTTCCTCCCGCGCTCACTACCAGAATCCTCAGCTTTGGGTATTTGGCACGCAGCTTCCCCGCGCTTTCTTCCAGTTGGCTTTCCGCCGCCGCGCTGCCTTTCAGAACCACTCCCGCAGCTCCCGAATTCGCGCCCGCCTCCGCCACCGCCGCTGATTGCTCGAGCGTCGCTTCCAAATACACGCGATATCCCTGCTTCTTCGCCGCGGCCACCAACCCCTGAGCATCTTCACTCCACGGAATCACCAGTTCATTCACGCCCAGAACATTTGCCGCAGGCACGCCGCTCTGCGTCCATCGGACATACACTTTTCCCACCACTGCAGGCGACAACACCGCTGCCGCCACAAACAAAAAACCCAGCCCTCGCAAGGTCCTCATCGCTTTTCCCTTGGACTCCGCCACAAATCTTTCCGCCTCGACGCCCGTGCCTCTTCTTTCTTGCCTGCCAACCGAATCTCCGGCCCGGTCGTCACTGTTTCGGTTTCCCCATCCGCCGAAATCCAGATTGCTGCCGCCCCCGCGATTTGCTTCACGATGGGTTTACCTTTATCCGGGCCCACCAACAACAGCGTCGTCGACAGCGCGTCCGACGCCGTTCCGGTCTTTGCCACGATACTCAGCGCATACTTGGTTTCCAGCGGTCTGCCGTTCTCCGGATCAATAATGTGTCCTGCCGTTTCGTTACCCAACAAGCTCGCCGGCGTTTGCTCTGAAGTCGACACGCTGTTCTCGCTCAGCATCACTATCGGATCCACGCGATTGGAAGGATCCCGCAAGTGCACTTCCCACGCGCTCTGCCCCGGCGGCGCTCCCATCCCGTAAATGCTGCTCTGGCCCGCATCCACCAGCGCATTCTTGATTCCGTTGGCCCGCAAAATCTCCACCGCGCAATCCACTGCGTACCCTTTTCCAATCGATCCCACATCAATCCGCATGCACGGCGAATGAAACTCCACCATGTCCGGCGGGATCAATTCGATCTTCTCGTACCCCACACACGCTTGCAGTTTCTCTTGCTCTTCCGGTGTCGGCACACGGTCGCCCCGTAGCGCTGCTTTCCACATATCCACCAACGGCGCCACGGTAATATCGAACTTGCCCCCGGACACCTTCGAATACTTCACCGATTCTTCAATCACCCGGTACAAATCGGGCGTCACCTTCTCTGTATGAAAATGTCCATTCCGGTTGAGCCGGCTCAAATCGCTTTCCGGCTTGTAGTTACTCAACACGCTGTCCAGCCGCACAATTTCCGCGAAGGCCTTATCAATCGCCATCGATGCGCGCTCCGGCGATTCGTCGTACGCGGCAATCTCGTACACCGTACCCATGCTGTATTTTGTTTTGTGAACCAGCGGTGTCTTCGTTTCAGGAGCAGTCGCGACCGCCAGCGGAATCCCGGCCATCAGCCCGGCTGCCGCCAGCGCTTTACTCCAGCGCATACACGTCCCCGTCGCCGCTCGTCAGGTACATCGTCTTTCCCGAAATCACCGGCGCATTCTGCACGCCCGTTCCCAGCCCCGCGCGCCACAATACATTTCCCGTGGCCGGGTCCAGAGCCTGCAACCCCCAAGACTGTATATAAATGATCGAATCGCCGAACACCGCGGGTCCCGTCAGCACCTGGCCCGCCTGCGCTTTCCACCGTAGCTTTCCCGTCTTTACTTCCAGCGCATACAAATACCCGTCTTTACTGCCGATCACCGCCACCTCTCCAGATACCGCCGGTGACGATGAAACTCCCAATCCGGTTTCATACTTCCAGCGCACTGCCCCGCTCTTCGCATCCAACGCGTACACGAAAAAATCCTGCGACCCGATCAGCAGTGTGTCCCCCACCAGCGCCGGCGAGGAATCAATCCCGTTTCCCGTCAACGTACTCCACACCGTTTTTCCCGTCGCCGCATCCAGACAGTGCACATTCCCGTCGCCGCAGCCCAGATAAATCTTTCCTTCCGCCGCGTACGCCGTGGAATACACTCGTCCGCCCATTTTCGCTTTCCAGTGCCGTTTCCCCGTACTTGCATCCACGGCATATACATGCCCGTCCGCACTTCCAAAGAAAACCACACCCTGCCGCACCACCGGCGATGCCCAGATTGCCCCATCCGTTGCGGCTTCCCACACCTTCGTCCCGCGTTCTCCATTTACCGCGTACACTTTGCCGTCGTCACATCCGAACAGCACGCTGCTCCCGCTAAGCGCGGGTGTAGAATAAATTTGTCCACCGGCTTCGAATTTCCACCTCAGCCTTCCCCTGTCCGTCTCAATCGCGTTCAGGCTTCCTCTCGACGCCGTAACGAACAGCGTCCGTTCCCACAACACCGGCGCAGTGCGGATGGGGCTTCCCACGCGCATCTGCCATCGCGCTTTTGCGGGAGACGCCAGTGCCGCTGCACCATGTCCTCCCGTTCGCGCGTTATCCTTCAGCAGGGTTACCCAGTCGTTTTCTGACACAGCCGGACCTTCTGGCACGGACATTTTGTCTGTCATTGCGCTCAACTGATTTGCACTTTTCTGTAATCAATCTGTTTCAAATCGTATACGCCCAGCCCTAATTTCCCCGCTGCCTCAATATGCCCCGGCTGGCGGTAAAACAGGTTCTTGCTCGCATCCTCGTAAAATACCCGGCTGTCCAAAGTGATGCTCTTCGGATCGCGTTCCCACACGGAGGGCGCGCCCGTTTCTCGCCGTTTCTTTTCGATCGCTTCCAGCTCGATCGTGTCCATCGCTACGGGGTCCGTGCTCACCAGCAGCAATCCCGACGGATAAATGAAAGCCTGATTCTGCGTCAGTGGTCCCCCGTGCCATACCATCCGCATTCCATCCATGATGTTCAGAACCACTTTCGACCGCAGCGGCTCAACTGTACACATCACTCCAATCAGTGGATTCGTGAACGAATAGGGCTCCTTATGCGACCGCGCCACATTGTTAAACGTCCCATACGCCACATTCTTCAGACATCCGGTCACGCCCGACGCCGAATGATCCTTCAATGTCGGCACGTTAATAATCTTGTCAAGTCGATTGGACACAATGCTCGCCATGTACGACCTCGTCTCCCATTCCCCGAAAAAATTCATCTCGCAATACACATTCGCGTCGTAACCCGATGCATCCAGCAGATCATCCTGCACTCCGTAAACTTCCACGCCCGGCGGCATCAATGCCTGGTAGCTTCCCAAATCCATTTCGTAGCCGAACCGGTCATACACGAGGATATTCTTCGCCGGTACTCCAACCGACCGCACTCCCTCAATGATTTCCCGCACCAGCTCCGGAGATGAGCAGCACGCCGGCGCTCCAGACGGATTGATTTTGATTCCCACCACATCTTTCGGCTCGATGAATTTCGCGTACGCCGCCTTCGCAGACTTCTCTCCGGTCAACTCCTTCAGCCCGCGCTCCAACATGTCGTGCACGATTGGCTGCGATACCCGATTCCCCACGATCGATCGTTCATCGGCCACTTCCACCACGCGCCCCGGATATAATCCCGGCATCCCCAATGGAGATTTCTTCACCAACGGCGCTTCGTGCACAGTGATCGGCGGTGCTTCGGGCTTTCCCGCCTCATCGACGGCCAGTATCGGAACGCCTCCCAAAAACAGCCCCGCGCTTCCCGCGAATGTCCTCTTTACAAATGACCTTCGATCCATGCCCATTTTGGCTCCGCAACTTTCCTTCCTGACCAAACTGCGCGAAACTTTCAACGCTCCAGCTTACTCCCATTTCCCTTTCACGACGAGAGGGTGACAATCGCCTCCAGACTGAGTAGACTCTCCTTGATTCGTTTTAATAGTGGAGTATTCACGCATGCCGAATTTGTCCGCGCTTCGGCTTTCTCTTGAACACCACGTCGCAACTACTTGCCTTCTCTTTTGTGCCGGCCGTTTTCCGAAGCGCGCGTCTTTCTGTTCGTTGCATTCCGTTGTATGTTCCTTCAGAAAGGACTCTGTATGAAACTCTTCGCGGAAATGCTTCTCCATGTCGCTGCGGCTGTCGCGCTCCTCTCCCTCCTTCCCGTCGCCCAAGCGCAAACTCCGCAATATGATTTCATCCTCAAAGGCGGCCACGTCATTGACCCCGCAAACAACATTGACGGCGTGATGGACGTCGCTGTCTTGGCGGGCAAAATCGCCGCCGTCCAGAAGGACATTCCAGCCTCCTCCACGGGAAAGGTGATTGATGTCACCGGACTCTACGTCACGCCTGGTTTTATCGACATTCACGTGCACATCACCTATGGCGGCGCTCCTCTCAATTGGTTTGATCCCGAAGCGCGCTCCCACACCGAGCCTTATGCCATCCCTGCCGATCTTGTCCTGCAATCCGGGGTGACTACCGTCGTGGATGCGGGCACCGCCGGCGCGGAGTCCTTTCTGCTTGAAAAAGAAAGTGTCATGGATCACGCCACCGTCCGTGTCCTCGCCTTCCTCAATATTGTCGCCAATGGGATGAGCGGCGGTCTCGAACAGGATGTCGACCAAATGGACGTCCAGCGCTGTGCCGACACCATCAAGAAGTACCCCGACCTAATCGTCGGCGTGAAAACGGCCCACTACTGGACGGACAAACCTTGGGATGGCGAGCACACACCTTGGGCCGCCGTGGACAACGCTATCGCTTGCGGCGATGCCGCCAATCGCCCCGTCATGTTCGACTTTTGGCCCCGACCCGATCGCACCTACGCCGATCTCATCCTCAAGAAAGCCCGGCCCGGCGACATTCATACCCATGTGTTCGCCCAACAGTTCCCCATCCTTCTTCCCGATGGCAAGCTGAACCCCATTCTTCTTGAAGCACGCAAGCGCGGCGTTATCTTCGATGTTGGCCACGGCGCCGGCAGTTTCTGGTTCCGCAATGCCGTTCCCGCGGTCAAACAAGGCTTTCTTCCCGACTCCATTTCCACGGACTTGCACATCGGGAATTACACCATCCTCAGTTATGACAATGTGCTCTCCAAGTTCCGCTCCATGGGTGTGCCGCTGAACGAACTCGTCAAACGCGCCACCGTGAATCCCGCCAAGGAAATTCATCGCCCCGAACTCGGCACTCTTTCAGTCGGCAAGGAAGCCGACATTGCCGTCATCGAGGAACTTCACGGCAAGTTCGGTTATATCGATTGCGGATGGGCCCGCATGGATGGTGATTACAGCATCGCCGCGCGTCTCACCGTGCGCGCCGGACGTGTTGCCTACGATCCCTCCGGCCTGAGCATGATCGAATGGGAAAAAGCCCGTCAGCAATATTTCACTTCGCCGGTCATGGGTGGCGATAAGCCTTCCACCGCCGACGATTTCCCACGCCACTGATGCTGCGTCACGGACACATGAACTTGAGGGTTTACCCCAAGCCTCGAAGGGTGCACCATCCTTCGCGCCTTTTGCGAAGGGTGGGCTCTTACGCCCTCGCGCCACAAATCTTCTTCTCTTGGTTTCGTAATTTCTCGACCACAGAAAACAGATTCGTCATTCCGAACGAAGCACGCGAAGTGAGGAATTTCTTTCCTTTATTTTCGTGGGAACGTAGTCCGATAGGAGGCTTCAGATGTCCGAAAAAATCACTCGTCGCAAAATGTTGCACAAAAGTGCTCAAGCCGCATTCGCTGGAGCTGTAGGCGCCTGCGCCGTTCCAGCGCTTCGCGCTACGGAGAATTCTCCCGCCCCCGCCAAAGCCGTTGACTACTACCAAAAGCTCGGCGTGAACACCTTCATCAATGCCGCGGGCACCTACACCGTCCTTTCCGCCTCTACCATGCCCGACGAAGTACAAGCCGCCATCGCCCTGGCGTCTCTACACCCCGTCAATCTTCTCGAACTCCAGGATGCCGCTGGAGCGTATCTCGCAAAGCGCCTGAAATGTGAAGGTGCGCTCGTCACTTCCGGCGCCGCTGGAGCACTCACGGTCGGCACCGCTGCCTGCATCACTCTCGGCAACAAGCCCGCCATCGTCAGCATTCCCACGGACATGTCCGGCCTGAAAAACGAAGTCATCGTACAGAAAGCCCATCGCTACGACTACGACCACGCCCTCCGCAATTGCGGCATTCGCTACGTGGAAGTTGAAACCATGGACGAATACGAAAAGGCTTTCAACGACAAAACTGTGATGACGCACTTCTTCAACGCCGCGGAAGCCGGCAAAATCTCCCGCGAAGACTGGATTCGCGTCGCCCACAAGCACAATATCCCCTGCTTCAACGATGCCGCCGCCGATGTTCCCCCCATTTCCAATCTCTGGAACTACACGCAGATGGGATTTGATCTCGTTACTTTCTCCGGCGGCAAAGGCCTTCGCGGTCCACAATGCACCGGACTACTCCTCGGCCGCAAAGATCTCATCGACGCCGCGAAGCAGAACAATTCCCCTTACTCCAACACCGTTGGCCGCGGCATGAAGGTTGCCAAAGAAGAAATTGTTGGTCTCGTCGCTGCCGTCGACTGGTTCCTCAGCCAGGATGACACCACGTTTGAGGCCGAATATCAGAAGCGCGCCGATCTTATCGCCGCAAAACTAAAAACCCTTGCCACCGTCAAGACGCAAACCTTCATTCCCGAAGTCGCCAATCACGTCCCGCACCTTCTCATCACTTACGATCCGAGCCGCATCAAAATCTCTGCCACCGATGTCATGCAAAAACTCCGCAGCGGGAATCCTCGCATCGAACTCAACCCTGGCACGGGTGGCGCGCCCGCCAGCGCTGGCCTGCCCGGCGGCTCTAACACCATCATCGTTGGCGTATGGATGCTGCAACCCGGCGAAGACGCCATCGTCGCCCAACGCCTCTACGACGTTCTGCACTCCGCCCAATCCTAATTCTTCGAGAGCTTGGGTTTTCTTCGTAGGGTCCCGTAGCGCTGGGTTTATGCCAGCGTCCCTGCTTTTTTCGCGGAGAAACACTCGGACCGGGTACAATATGCCTCCATCCGCCCCCAACATCCTGGAGGAATCATGTCTCGCCGTTCCTGGCTTGTCTTGCTGTCGTTTTGCGCCTTTCTTGCTGCCTGCCAGTCCGCCTACTACAAAACCATGAAAACCTTCGGCAAGGAAAAGCGCGATATCCTCGTCAAGCGCGTCATCGATTCCAAGAAAGATCAGGAACAAACCAAGGAGAAACTCCAGACCACCCTCGAATCCTTTCAGGAACTCACCGGGTTCCAGGGCGGCAATCTCGAAAAATCCTACAAAAAGCTCAACTCTCAGTATGAAGACGCCCAGGGGCAAGCCAACAAACTTCACGACCGCATCCAGTCCATCGATCAGGTCAGCAATGATCTCTTCAAGGAATGGCAATCCGAAATCGACCAGATGAGCAACACCAAACTCAAAGCGCAAAGCGCCGCCATGCTCCGCGATTCCAAGCAGCGCCAGGCTTCTTACATGGCCGCCATGCGCAAAACCGAAAGCCAGTTGACTCCCGTCCTCAAGTCCTTTCAGGACCAGGTTCTCTTCCTCAAACACAATCTCAACGCCCGCGCCATCGGCTCCCTGAAAGGCACTTCCGCCAAGATCAATACCGATGTCACCGCCCTCACCAAAAGCATCGACAATTCCATTCAGGAGGCCGACAAGCTCATTTCCTCCCTCAACGCTCCGGATTCCTCTTCTAATTAGTTCTTCCGATTGAGCCGCCTCACCCGCTTCTGTATCCTGACCAGTGAAATCTGCCCCGGAGCGCTACTTGATCGACAACGCCAATACTCCACAAAGGTCCATCCTCAAGAATCCTTATCTCTATTCGTCGATTGTTTTTCTTTGCGTTCTCGCCTACGTCTCCTTCATTCTCATTTCCCGCTACGAATCCAATCGCGCCTTCGAACATCGCAACGCCGAAAAGGCCGCGGAGCAACGTCGCGAAGTGGATCGCGCAGCCATCGAGCAACTCGGCGGCTCCGAGCTCGCCATTCGTTCCCTCTACGTTTCACCCGCCGTCATTCAACATGGTGAAACCGCGCAACTCTGCTACGACGTGGCCAACGCCAAGACCGTCACTCTCGATCCTCCCGCCGGCGAAGTCTGGCCTTCGCACAACCGCTGCGTCGATCTGTCTCCCAGGCAAACCACCACATACACCCTGTCCATCACCGATTCCTCCGGCAAATCCACCTCCCAAACTGTCGAACTTCAGGTTCATTAGCCATTTTGCTTATCCTAAACTACTGATAATTAAGATACTTAAAAAATTACGGTGCATCCGCTTACTCTCCCCCTTGTCCACCCATTTCTCTCCCCCTTATAATGTTCTCCAAGCGGAGTTCGGCACTGCCGGGCTCCGCATCATTTTTCTCTATACATGCGGCGAGCGAATGACTGACCCTATTGCACAGATTAAACGAAAGCTTCAAAAGGAAATCGATTCTCTCGAGCACGAGCTTAACGTCGAGCTTCCCAAGGAAATTGCGGTAGCTCGCGCCCATGGCGACCTCTCGGAAAACGCCGAGTACAAGTACGCCAAAGAACGCCAGGGCTACGTCAACGCCAAAATTGGCCAGCTCAAAAAGCGCATGGGCGATCTCGGCATGCTCAATCTCACCAACATCCCGAAAGACCGTTCCGGCTACGGCTCTCGCATTGTTGTGCTTGACGTGCAGCGCAATATTGAGGTGGAATACAAGCTCGTCAGCAGTGAAGAAGCCGATGTCGAAAAGGGCCTCATCTCCACGACTTCTCCGATCGGCCGCGCCCTTTTGAATCGGCAAGTTGGCGATGAAGTGCAGGTTGCCACCCCCGCTGGCAAGAAAGAATTCGAAGTCGTTCGCCTCGTCACCATTCATGACGAAGCGTGATGGTTTCCGCCCGGCTGTGGTGAGGACTTATGTTTTATTGGGGTTCTGGTTCCACTCTCGGTATTCTTACCTGTCTCGGCTACGCCGTTTTTGTCCTCGGCGCTTTTTTTCTGTGGCGTAATCGCGCGGAGTTCACCTTCTGGGTCGACGACGAACTCTCCACCCTCCGCCGCAATTTCTCTCGCTACGTCCCTGCCGGCCCCTTCTACGAACGTCGCGGCGAATCCCGTCTCCGCGTCATTCCCGTCAGCTTCTTCCACTCCGTCACGCAACTCCCGCGCCGCCGCTTCTCCTGGGGCGCCTTCCTGGTCTTCTTGGGTGTCTTACTTTTTGCCTTGGACTTCTTCGTCTAACCCGCGCGTCATAAAGGCCCTCCTGATCGCCGGTCGCTGATCGCCGCCGTGATATCCTTTTTCCCCATGCGACCTTCTCTCATTCTCCACGGTGGCGCCTGGGACATCCCCGACGACGCCGTCGAAGCCTGCAAATCCGGCTGTCTCCGCGCTCTTCACGCCGGCTACAACATCCTTCTCAACGGCGGCCACGCCCTCGACGCCATCGAAGCTTCCATCACCGTCCTCGAAGACGATCCTGTCTTCGACGCCGGCTACGGCTCGCATCTCAATCTCGATGGTTACGTCGAGTGCGACGCCATCGTCATGGACGCCGCCACGCTCAAAGCCGGTTCCGTCGCCGGTCTCCGCCGCGTCAAAAATCCTATCCAGGCTGCCCGCGCCGTCCTCGAAAAATGTCCCCACATGATGCTCATCTCTCAAGGCGCCGAACAGTTCGCCCACGATCACGGCATCCCTCTCTGCGATCCTGAAGAACTGGTCTCTTCCGCTGAACGCGAAGCCTGGCAACGTTGCCGCAGAGACTCCCACGCCGCCGGGCATCATCGCGGCCACGAACAGGGCACCGTCGGCGCCGTCGCCCTCGATGACCAGGGCCGCCTCTTCGCCGCTACTTCCACTGGAGGTACCTGCTGCAAACTTCCCGGCCGCGTCGGCGATTCTCCGCTCATCGGTTCCGGCTGCTACGCCGATTGCGAAACCGGCGCGGTTTCCTCCACCGGCTTCGGCGAAGCCATCATGAAAGTCATCCTCGCCAAGACCGCCTGCGATTTTCTTCGGCCCGCCGGCTCCACGCCCACCCGCGCCGCCCAAGCCGCCGTCCAACTCCTCGCCCGGCGCGGCAACGGCGCTGGCGGCCTCATCCTCCTCGACAAAAACGGTACCCCCGGCTTTGCCTTCAACACTCCCCGCATGGCCTACGGCATAGCCAACCCCGAAGCCGGCTTCATCACCGCCGTCTAGGAAAAATCGTCATTTGCCATGTAGCGCTGGCTTTTATGCCGGCGCTCTTGAGTTCGGTGGTGCCCGGGCGGGTCGTCATTCCGAGCGCAGCGAGGAATCTCTCTTCGATCGCTCCGTTCCGCAAATCCTCTCGCTGCTGCCCACATGATCTGGAGGCTGCCCTACCCGTTCTGCGCCTTTTGCAGAAAGGGTGGGAAATTCTTGGTTCTTCACTTCTGAGCCTCTCTGCTTTTCGTGTCGCCGCTCCTGGCTTGTGCGGCCCTCCTTTACATCCTTTACCTCCCTCATCTCCTCAACCTCATGCCGCTCAGCAAATCCTCTCCGCGCGCGCCACATCCAACTCATGCTCAATCAATTTCTCCGCCTTCTCCAAAAATTTCACCGTGTGCGCCGTCCGCCCGTGTACTTCAAACGCCGCCTCATCCTTCCACCGCGAATGCACATAAAACAATCTCCTATCCCTCACCCCCCGGTACCCATGAATCTCCAAACACCCCGCCTCCTCCCGCGACGCCTTCACCACCACCCGCAACGTCTCTGCAAATTCCTCCTCTTCCCCCGCCCGCACCCGAAACCGCCCAAAAATAAACAGTTCCATCTCTCCTCCTTCTTCGCCCGTGTAGAGGCGGCTTTACGCCGCCTTCCTTGCGTGTAGCACCGCCTTCTTTGCTTCTCATAATGCCCGATCTTTAGTTCGGCCCTGCTTTGTTTTCCCGTCTTCCTCTGTGTCCTCTGTGGTGAACGCTCCCGCTCCTTTGGGCAACCTCCACACATGGCAAGCAATAACACTCTTTTTTACGGTTTCTTCTCTGTTGTTACCCTGCCCTTCCTCTTTGTGTGAATGACTTCTTTGCTCTTGAAAGGTTCGATGTCCTTGGTCTGACACTTAGGGCACATATCGTTACAGCAGCAGCTCCAGATGTCTCCCCATTCTGTTCCGTCGTAGGAGCACCGGTAATAATTGATGAACTGTTTCTCAGGCATTCATTCCTCCGAGAGAAAGATGTTCTCCTCTCCTTCCTTGCAATAGACGGTCCATGATCTAATGCCCACGTGAACCTCCGCATGCCCACCGAAGGCCTCGCGAACTACACCAGCGCCTCCCAACGCGCCCGCATCTCCAGCGAATCTTGGGCCGCCCGCGAACTCTACTGCCCTCGCTGCACGTCCAATTGTCTCGGCACGCTGCCCGGCAACACTCCCGTCCTCGACTTCCGCTGTCCCGCTTGCGAATCCGGTTTCCAACTGAAAAGCGCCGCTTCAGCGTTCCGCACTAGGCTCACAGACGGTGCCTACGCGCAAATGCACGCCGCCATTCTCCAAGGCCACACACCAAACCTATTTCTGCTGCACTACCAATTGAACCCGCTGACCGTCGCGTCCCTAACGTTCATCCCCGACTTTGCGTTTACTCTCTCTGCGCTCGAATGCAGACCGCCCCTCGCGGCCACGGCCCGACGCGCGGGCTGGATCGGCTGCAATATTCTCTTGAATCGAATCCCCACTGACGCCCGAATTGTTTTGGTTAAAGACAGTCCCCCAGTTTCCGCCGCCGAAGCGCGCCGCGCCTTCCGCAAACTCAAGCCTCTCGCCTCCCTTAAGGCTGAAAAGCGCGGCTGGACCCTCGACGTACTCAACGCCGTCCGCTCCCTCAATAAATCCGATTTCACTCTGCCCGACGTCTACGCCCTCGAAGATTCCCTAGCCGTACTCCACCCCAACAATGCCCACATCCGCCCTAAAATCCGCCAGCAGCTCCAAGTCCTCCGCGACCTCGGCCTCCTCACCTTCCTCGGCGACGGCTCTTATCGCCTCCAGTGAAGCGCGCGACCACAGTGCACACGAGCGCCAGCGGCGCGGCACAACTTAGCCCAGCGCGTAAGCGCTGGGAGCGCTTGTAATCGAACATAAGCACCGGAGGTGCGACACGACTCCCGGAGCTTTTTGCCGAACGCCCGCGCTGCACCCTCCCAGAATTCCCCGCGACACGCGCCTGTGTTACTGCCCCTTCTCCTCTTCCATTCGTATTCGAATAAAGTACCCTACAATTATTGTATTGACTTAGTAACTATTCAATGCTAGCATTTGGTGTGACTTCTCGGCAGACGTGTGCTTACCCCCGCTTCCGATCCTTCCTTGCTACGCTTCCTCGATGGCTATCTTCGCTAAGTCCTTTGTCTCCCCTTCATACAGCCAGTTCGCCCGTAAGTAGCTTTGTTGACATCCTCGACACTGGCGGTGTTTTTCTGGAGCGACAGACGAGCGGCGATGATGTTCTCTAAGGAGGCAGGAGGTGCGATGCCAGAGATCGGACTCCTGCCCTT
>Ga0074046_10000062_pt1 | contig 87005 bp, 75 predicted proteins | sample BogForMeECP23OM3_FD_94441 | JGI IMG/M metagenome (GOLD analysis project Ga0074046, IMG submission 94441) | Bog forest soil microbial communities from Calvert Island, British Columbia, Canada - Bog Forest MetaG ECP23OM3 | ecosystem: Environmental > Terrestrial > Soil > Wetlands ... | reverse complement strand
TCTTGCGGCCCTTGGCGGCCTTGCGGACATCTTCGGGATCGACGGGCTTGCCTAGCGGCGCTTCGACCAGGTGGGCGGTCGCGGGAGTATGTTGCGCGATGACATGCATGCGCTCAGAGAACATGCCGTTGACGCAGCAGATGGCTTCATCGCCGGGTTCGAGAGAGTTCAGTACGGAGGCTTCTATGCCGCCAGAGCCCGAGGCCGAAAGCGGAAACGTGATGCGATTCTCGGTCTGGAAGACCTGCCGCAGGAGGGCTTGCGTTTCCTCCATGCAACCGCGGAACCAAGGATCGAGGTGGCCGACTATGGGCGTGGCCAAAGCACGATAGACGCGGGGATCGATGCTGCACGGCCCCGGCGTCATCATCAAGCGAGTTGGGGGATTGAGTTCACCAAAGGTGTGGGTCATGGGGATTCCCTTTCAGGGGTCCTTTGCGGACCGTTGAGGACATCCCGCCAAGGCGTACTCGGGGAAAGCGCGGGAGTACGGCGGGAAAGCCTAGTTTGGCGCAGGGAAAGGGTAGGCGCAACGGTCAAATTGGCTGGGCTGCGGAGGGAAAACCAGACCCCCGCTTGTCCCTATGGTTGGGCTTTCAAATACTGGGACGGCGTGGAAATGAGTATTCCTTCTATTTTCTTGCCGAAGTATTGACCGAAATGATGGAGATCACCGGTGATGAGATGAGTTGCGTGCGCTTCCAATGCGGCGAGGAAAATTGGCCGGTCTTTTTCGGGCAAAGAAATAACGCTTGGAAGCTCGCGTGGAGCAGGGTCGAAAAATTCCAGGCTAGCAGCCAGCTTCTCCAGCCTGCGTTTTTGAGAATCCTCTGTAAGGTTGATTCTAGCTTCTGCGACAGCATAGTGCGAGGAGCAAAGAGTGACATTCGGCAATTTCCAGAATTGAAGTAACCCGGCATTCGGCCGGTAGGCGGCGGAAAAAAGAACGTTGGCATCGAGAAAAAGGCGGTCCATCTACTCAGGCGGTTGGTGGGGGATGGTGTCGGGATCTAGTCCGAGACGTTTCACAGACTTGCGGGCGCGCTGATAATCTTTGCGGTTGGTAGCGGTGGAGAGAAGAAATTCCGCCTTGCGCTCGGCTGTGTATCGTTCCACCGGAACAACCACCGCTGGGCGGACAAGGACACCATCCTCGCGGGGCTCGGTGATGACGAGAGTGCCTTCCTCAAAGCCAAAACGTTTTCGGAGCTTGGCGGGAACAATGATGGTGCCGCGCTTGCCCACTTTGACTGCTTCCATGGATTCCTCTGTATGTCAGTATATCAGATTATCTGAGATTCAGGCAGCTGAGCCATGGCTCACTCTCACAAAGGATGGGCACCCAGCCCCAAGATGGCGGCGCAAAGCCTCCGCTACAGCTGGGAGATTATTTCGGGGTCGGAGGGTCGTCGGGTTCGTGGGTGACGACCATAGTGCTCTTTTGCATTTGGACGTACGCATGGAATTTGTGTGCGCCGCTGGGAGTGAGAGTGGCGTCGAGGTCCTTGCGAGTGGCGAGGACGAGTTCGTTGCGTTTGGATTTGAAGGTGGCGAGGACCGAGGGATCGGGAGGCTGGCCGGTGGTGCGGATGGCGTCTTCGTTGGCATCATTGTAGGTCTTTACGATGGCGTCGAACCCTTTTCTGTAGGCTCTCATGATACGGAGAAGCATTTCGGTGTCGTCGTCGGAGAGCCCGACGGCATGGCCAATCCACACTTTTTCCTGTTCGGGATTCCCGACGGTTTGGCTCAGGTGGTTGAAGACGATGAAGTAGGCTTAGGAGTCGGGGATGAGTTCGGGGTGGATGCGGCCGTCGATGACTTTGGGCTGAGCGACTGGTTGTTGTTCTTGAGTCTGGACGCCGTTTGCGGGCCAGCCCAGGAGGAGCACTGCAGTCAATAACATCGCGCCGCATCTCATGACCCGATTATAGTACGACGTTAAGTGGCTCCCGGGGCCCAGAGGCTATTTCATTTGTTCCTGAACAGCGTAGGAACTCAAGATGGAGTAAGGAGAAGCGGAGGGTGCCCCATCCTCGTTTTTTGAGGGTGGGTCTTGGGGTATTGATCACCAACGCTCGCTCCTTGTATTCGAATAGAATACTCTTCGAGTATTAGTTTACATTTGATAAATATTGAACTATACTTTATCCCATGCTTGGAGGACATCTTTAAGTGATTCCGCACTCCTCCCCACTCCCGCAGCAAAATCCCAAAATCCGCTAAGTCCTTTCCTTCCCCTTGATACACAGATTCTGCCCGCAAGTCCTTTGTTTCCCCTTGATACGAAAATGAGGGGGGGCCTACGCCCCATTACGCCCTATGAGTCACATCACGCCCCATTCCCTACCGCTTTTTTCGGTATATACGGTACGCCAAAAAACTATTCCGCATCCATTCAATCAGTTGCACGCTCGTACCGTACAGAGGGGGGAGAGGGGGTGGGATACTATATCGTTACGTCAATCCTCACTTCATGTCGGCGCGCCGACATTCCGCAGTCTAGTTTGGTATGCTGGTGTGCCCTTGCGCGGCCGGCACCAACCGGCGCTGGCACAAAAGCCAGCGCTACATTAGGAGAAGACGAAAAGCAGGCGGCGTAACCCTTCGCTGCGCTCAGGGCGAGAAACGGCCCTACAAGCTCAAGGCACGTGAACATGGGGACGGAGGAATACTTGGGACGAGTGCGGGTGTTGATTGCGGAAGATCATGGCTTGGTGGCGGAGGCGTTTGAGAAGTTGCTGGAACCGGAATTTGCGGTGGTGGGGACGGTGGGAGATGGGTCGGCGCTACTGCGGAGGGCTCGGGAGTTGAAGCCGGATGTAGTGCTGCTGGATCTGCAGATGCCGGGAGTGGGCGGGTTGGACGCGGGAGAGTTGCTGAAGCGGGAAATGCCGCGAGTAAAGATTATTGTGGTGACGGTGAATGATGACGTAAAGACGGCGGTGGGCGCGCTGAATCGCTGGGCATCGGGGTATGTGCTGAAGCGGTCGATGGGGACGGAGCTGCAGAAGGCGGTGCGGGAAGTGGCGCGCGGCGGTAACTATGTGACGCCGGCGCTGGGGACGGAGTTGAGCGAGACGTGGCAGCGCGTGTTGGGGCACCAGCCGGAACGGGTGCTGACGGAGCGTCAGAGGCAGGTGCTGAAATTGCTGGCGGGCGGATGCACGATGAAAGAAGCGGCGGCGATTCTGCACGTGACCGCGCGGACGGTGGCGTTCCATAAGTATCGGATCATGCGGGAATTTGGAGTGAAGACGAATACGCAGTTACTGCGATTTGCGATGAAGGAACGAGTGGTGAGAAGTTGAAGAGGAAGGCGAGGAAAGAAAAGGCAAGGCTTTCACCACAGAGGGCGGCATAAAGCCGCCCCTACACGGGCTGGGCGGCGTCTAAGGCTTGGCCTTCGGCTAGGATGTGCGCGGGGACGCGGCGGAGTTCTTTGACCAGGCGGAACCAGGACAGAACTTTTAGCGCGTAGTAGGTGATGTCGATTTCCCACCAGTAGAACCCTTGCCGGGCGCTGGCCATGTAGTAGTGATGATTGTTGTGCCAGCCTTCCCCCAAAGTGACCAGAGCGAGAAGCCAATTATTTTTGCTGGTGTCAGTGGTGGGGAAACGGCGATTGCCGAAAATGTGCGAAAGCGAGTTGATGGTGAAAGTGCCGTGCCAGAGGAGCGCGGTGCTCAGGAAGAAGCCCCAAGCCATAAGCGGCAGGCCGCCGATGAAGAACAGGGAGATGGCGAGGACGGCGGGCGGGACCAGGTAATATTTGTTGAGCCAGCGGAGTTCGGGGAACTTGGCGAAATCACCGATGTAGTCGAAGCGCGTCTCGTTGTACTGGTCGGAGAGAATCCAGCCAACGTGGGACCACCAGAAACCGAACAGCGTGGGCGAGTGCAGATCCTCTTCCTGGTCGGAATAGCGGTGATGATGGCGGTGATGCGCAGCCCACCACAGAATGCCTTTTTGCGAGGAGGACATGGCCATCCAGGCGATGACGAACTGGAACCAGCGGCTGGTCTTGAACGAGCGGTGAGAAAAATAGCGATGATAGCCGGCGGTAACGAAGAACATGCGGACTTCGTAGGCGAGAAAACAGGTGAGCGCGTAATACCACTTGAAAGGAAAGAAGAAAATGCTGAGAGCGGCGAGATGAATAAGAGCGAACGGAACCGAGGAAATGAGCTGCAAGCGCGCGCCATTGGGCAAAGGTATAGAGAGGGGTCGAGCAATCGAAGCCATGCGGAAAAAACTCCTGCGCAGGAAGATAAGGTGAAGCGAGTGGTTTGGCGCAAGAGTCGAGCGCGCTCAGCGCAGCGGACCACTCTACTAGTGTAGGGGCAGGACCAGTACCCGTCAAGTGATATGAGGAGAGGGATTTCTATAAGGGTGAGTTATAGGAACAATGGAGGGGATGTGCTATCGTGCGAGGCGCAAGCGGAGTTCCTCAGGGGCTGAAGCCGGGTAGATTGTGCGCAAGCGGCGGCACGGCTGAAGCCGTGCCCTGACGAAGCTGCGACCCTCTGAGAAGGAGAGCGAATGGCGGAACGACCGGTATTGGTGGGATTGATCCCGCAGGCAGTGGTGCTGGACCCGGGAGATCAGGTGAGCTGGATCTCGGACGCGGGGAATTTGAAGGTGGAGTTTGATGCGAACCGCTGCCCGTTTGGATCGAATATTTTTCAGGCACCGGTGGGCATGCGATTGTTGAGCGGGCCGGTGACGCCGACGACGAAGGCGGGGAGTTATAAATACCGGCTGTGGTTGAATGAGCAGATGGTGGGACGCGGAGAAGTGATCGTACGGGGATAGCGGAAGGGAGCGCCACGTGCGCCCGGTGCTGGCATAAAAGCCAGCGCTTACAATGACCAGAGAAACCCAAGACCCATCCTGGGGCACCCGAGAGACCTTGGCGAGAGCCGAAGTTGCGAGCCCAGAAAGCGCGTGTTCAGGATGACGTCCTGTTTTTTTGGGCGGAGTTGCGTGGGCGGAGTTGCGTTCCAGCGGCGTTACGCCGAGTGGCCGGCGGTTAGCCCGCTCAGCATTTTTGTCAGGGCGCTGGCGTCGGGGACTTGGCCGTTGGGCGTGAGCTTGTCCACAAGATGAGGGAGAAGCGTAGCCATCATGCCTGTGAGCTGAGCGGGATCCATGCCGGCCTTTTGCGCAGCGGCTTGCAAGGCGCCACTGTGCAGCACGTTCTGGAGCTGGTCGGCGGAAACGGGCATGCTGGGGCCGGAACCGATCCAGGAACTGACGATGTGGCCAAGGCCACCCTGCTGAAACATGCTCTGCAAACCGGCGATGCCGCCGACTTGCGGGCTGTTGATGTAGGTCATAATCGCGCCCAGTGCAGAGGCATGTTGCGTTTGCTGCGCACCGGAGCTTCCCGCCATAGCGAGTACTTCATCCAAAAGTCCCATAGAGTCTCCTTGAGCTGAGATAGAAGGAGCGGCCGAGGTGAGGCGACCGCTCCGTGAAACGAAAAACGTTACTTCTGTTTAGCGATGATCTTGTCCTTGATTTTGTTGTAGGTGGCCTGGGGAATGATCTTCTTGTTGACGAGATCGGTTTTCTTAGCATAGGGGCGGCCGTCAATAATTTTCTGGGAATAGGCTGCGCCAATACCCGGAAGGGCGTCGAGCTGTTCTTTGGTGGCGCTGTTGATGTCGACAAGATCCTTGGAGGCTGTTGCGGTAGTGGTCTGCTTACTGGCAGTGCTGGTCTGCGGTTGGGAAACAGCGACGCTGACGCCGAGAATCAAGACGAGAGCGACAAGCAACATGCGAACTGAATTTCTCTTCATGCGATGTTCTCCTTTAAGAGTAAGTGGCCGTAAAAGACAGACTGGGAAAAGCTAGTTCTTCTCGGAAGCGCGATAGCCAGCCTTGATGGCATCGGCCTCGGACATGTACTTGCCCTGCTTGGTCTTGCCGTAATAGCGAGAGCCGGGCTTGTGATAGACGCCGGAATCGGTGTTGACCCAAACCATGCCGTTGCTATTGGCAGGCGGAGTCTGCTGGGTGGTCGCGGTCTTCGCGGGAGTAGACGGAGCGGGCGTGGAGGCAGCGGGGGTTGTTGCTGCGGGGGCGGTGGCAGCCGCCGGAGCAGTGGCGGTGGTCTTAGCCGCGGGTGTCGCGGGGGTGGACGCGGCGGGTGCCGTGGACGCTGGGGCGGAAGTATCCGCAGCGGAGGTGGACTTCTTGGACTTTGATTTCTTGGTGGCAGAAGCGGAGGTGTCCGCGGCAGGAGTCGACCCAGGTGCGGTGGAGGCCGGGGTGGTGGAAGCGGGAGCAGAAGTGTCCGCGGCGGCAGTCGACTTCTTGGACTTGGAAGATTTCTTGGTCGTGGAAGCCGAGGTGTCCGCTGCGGGAGCGGTCGAAGAATCCGCAGCAGCAGTGTCGGCCTTCTTGGATTGAGACGATTTCTTGGTCGTGGAAGCCGTCGAAGCGTCGGTGGAGGAGGTGGACGCGGCCGCAGTGTCCGACTTTTTGGACTTGGAGGACTTCTTGGTCGTGGAGGTGTCGGCGGTGGTGTCGTCCGTGGTGGACTTCTTCTTTTTGGATTTCGACTTGGTGGTGTCGCTCTGGTCTGTGGACTGAGGGTCCTGAGGCCTCGAGGAGGCCCGGAGGGTTACGTCTCCAACAAGAAGCAACAGGGCCGCGACCAGAGCCACAAAAAAGGGCTTCCGAGAAAGATTCATGTTTGAGAGATCCTTTCGTCCGGAGATATTCCGGCCACCTGGCGACACACAAAAACGCGTGCTTTCGGGCGGAGAGCAGGAGGCGCGAATCAAGTCTCGCGGGACTTCCCCAAGGGAATTGGGCGAATGATGAAAGAGAAAGAGAGGGAAGTCAAGAAAGAATCGAGGCTGGGGGAAGAGGGGAAAGGAGTTAGCCGACGGACAGTGAGGGGCCCCGCTCAGAAGGCGAGCCACGAAGACAGGAGAAAGCGAAAGCGATCGCGAGGATCAGTCCTTGAAAGCGGCGGCAAGCCGCCGCACTCCAAAGTTAGTCGCCGGCGAGTCGGACGCGGCCGTACTCTACAGATTCGGCTAAGCCGCGACGGACTGGACCCAAGACGAAGGCGGGGACGTCGCGTTCTGGCTCGAGGGAGAGGCTGGAGGCTTTGCGGGGGAAATCGATACGACGATCGAGGGTGAGACCCGCTTCCTTGAGGAATTCGGCGGAAAAAGCCAGGTCGGCGGCGCGGTCGACGCCCCAGAACCAGAGCTTTTCCTCACTGCGCTGGAGGAAGCGGAGCGATTCCTCGAGTTTTTTCATGGAGCGGTCGAAGGAGGAAGCGAGAAAGAAAACGCCGAGGTTCCAAGCGTGGCGAGGGTATTGAACACGGATGCGGACACAGTACTTGCCAGTCTGATTCATTTCGATGCTGCAGCGATAGTCATTGCGGATATGGTTGGTGCGGCTTGGCAGCGATTTGGCCATGAGAGATTCCCTAAAATAGAAAGAGTAGACTGGAGCAGCCGAACGACTCGAAAGAACCCCGTGAGAGGAGCCGGAATCTATGAAACTTCCCTTCGAGAGGAGGCCTGACCAGACGTAAATAGGCTAGCGGTTCGTGAGGAACAGGGCAAGAGGGCGGGCAAATAAATATAAGTACAGTATTTACTATGTGTTAGGAAGATTCGGAATGGAGCCGAGGTCGCCGAAGGTACGCAGTTTTTCCGGCATGAGCTTCAACTTCCCTTCTTGCTTCAGGCGGTCTTCGAGAGCAATTCGGAAGGCATCGAAGGCCATATTGCGCTTCGATTGGAGAAGGGTATCGGTAATTTTTTGCTTTTGGGCGGCAAAATCGGCGGGATTCGGCTCGACCTTGTCCGCGATCTGGTAAGCGACCCAGGAAACACCCATGCGAACGGGAACGCCGACATCGCCGGGCTTGAGAGAGAAGGCACTGGTGAGGAGTTTTGCGCTGCCGAGACCGGGGATGCTGCCATTGCGAGCGATCAAATCCGAGGTTTTCGCGTCGAGGCCGAGAGCTTTGGCGGCGGAATCGAATTTTTCTCCGGCTTTGACGCGCTTGACGAGGTCGTCGACCTTGGATTGAGCCAGTTGCTCGGATTTTTGGAGGCGAAGTTCGGAAATAATCTTGTCGCGGACTTCTTCAAGCGTGCCGAGATGGGCCGGAAGGGTTTGCTGGAGAGAAAGGACAACATAGCCGCGGTCGGTACGGAGGGGGACGCTGAGTTCATTGGGGCGAAGGCGCACGATCTCGTCTTTGACGTCTTGCGAGTTGCCGAGTTCGAGAACGGGGTCGTTGGGAGCGAGGGGACGAGTTTCGGCGATGGTGAGATGGTATTTCTGGGCGAGGTCGTCCAGTGTGGTCTTATTGGATTGACGGATCTGGCTGGACATCTGATCGGCGATGGAAGAGGCCTGCTGATCGACCTTCTGGAGAAGGTACGGGGTACGGATCGAATCCTTTACTTCGTCGAAGGGCTTGGTATGCGCGTTCTCTTTGTCTAGGACCTTAATGATGTGGAAGCCGTATTGAGTGCGGATGAGGTCGGAGATTTGGCCCTTGTCGAGACTGAAAGCGGCCTTATCGAATTCCGGGACGGTTTGGCCGTGGACGAGCCAACCGAGGTCTCCGCCTTTGGTCTTGGAGCCGGGGTCCTGGGAGTATTTCTTGGCGAGTTCCTCAAAATTGGCGCCCTTCTTTCGGGCTTGAGTGAGGATGTCCTCGGCCTGCTTTTTGACTTCGGCAACTTCGGCGTCGGTTTTGCCCACGGTGGTCAGCAAAATGTGTTCGGCGTGGACGCGGTCGGGAACCTCATATTGCTGGATGTTCTGCTGATAAATGGCCTTGAGCTCGTCGTCGGTGACAGGGATGTTCTGGCGAAGTTGGCTGAGGTCGAGAAGGCCATAGCGGACGACGCGTTTTTCAGGAATTTGGAACTTCAACTTGTTTTGTTCGAAATACGCCTTGATCTCCGCGTCGTCGGGATTGATTTTGTCGGCTAACGATTCTGGATTTGCGGCGGCGTAGTCGAGTTTGATCTTTTCGTTTTCAAAGCGAAACTCTTCCTGGATTTCGGTGGGGCTGACGCTGACACCATCGGTAAGCAGCTTATGGAATTTCTCCTCGACCATGCTGGAACGAATGAGCTCCTCGAAGGCAGGAACGGTCATCTGAAAGCGGGATTGAACCTGCTGGGCATAAGCTTCATTGCCGACGAAGGTGTCGCCATTGAAAGCGGTGGGAAGAATCTGGCGGATGCGGTCGACGCGTTCCTGATCGCTGACCGAAATGCCGAGACGCTTGGCTTCGTATTCGACTTCCTTCTGAAAGACGAGTTGCTTGAGGAGTTGCTTGGCGTATAGACCTTCGAGCTGACGAGGGATGGGATTGTTTTGACGGATCTCGTTGAGGCGCTGATTGATGTCCGCGATGGTGACGGTTTGATCGCCAACCTTGGCTACCACGTCGCCGGAAGTTTGCGCGGTGTCGGGGCCTTGCGGCACAAGATAGAGGAGCATGCTGAGTGCGAGCATGCCGATAATGACGCCGAAGAGGATACGGACGCCGGTTTTCTGGTTATCAAAGGCTCCAGCCATTCCAGATGTCTCCTGAGAGGGTGAACAAACTTAGCATTATAAGCCATCGGAGGGGAAAGGCCCAAACGGAATGGGTACAGTTCCGTTGAATGGAAAAGAACGACATTGAGCAAGCAATCGATGTTGTCCGTTGAGTGCCCTTGTTAGACCTTGGGAGATCCTTCGCTTCGTTCGCGATGACAATGGTGCTTGTCGTGGTGAGTTGGATGGCAGTTGAATCTTCACCCGCGAATGGCATACGAAGCTAACAAACGCGGAAAGACCCGGCGGATTCTTGAGGGGCTAAAACTCTGAGCTTGCAGGGGTGGAGTGTCGGAGTTCAAACTCTGCCCCCTAGAGAAAGCCTAAGACCACCCTCAAAAGACGAGGATGGGACTCCCGGCATCTGCGGATCACTTTTGCCAAATGAAAAAGGGAGCCCGAAGGCTCCCTTGTCCGGAAAGTGTGAATTTTTCTGGATTACTGCAAGGGTGAACTGGCGTTTGTTGGTACGGTGCCGTCCAACGAATAGCGAATCACGCCGGTCTCGTCTGAATAAAAACCGCGCTGGCCTGTCGTACCGATACCTTGAGGAACGGCCCTGACGGTGTACGTGTTTCTGATGGTGCCACCGCCAACGATCGCGCCGGTCGCGGCGAAGGTGTAACCGGACTTTTGGTTTGGCGCAACGCTCAACAGCGGGTCGATCAAGCAAGCGAGGGCAATGGTGCCGAGGTTCGGGGGAGCGCAAGCTGCCGCGCTGCCGCCGAGATTGGCCAGAGCCGCTGGATAGCCCGTGTCCGGGTACGAAGACGAATACGTCACCATCGAGGTGTTGATCGTGCGGACGGAACCAACCGCCGAAGACTCATTCGCTGCCATACGGGAACGCATGAGGTTTGGAATCGCAATGGCCGCAATGATCAGAATGATGGCCACCACGATAAGCAATTCGATAAGAGAAAAACCCTTTTGGGTCCTCACATGAGATCTCCTTAAGAAAAAGAGAGCAAGGAAGACGCCAATGAGTCGGGTGAAGTGGCTAAGTTTCCAAGAATCTGTAACGGATAGAACCGAAGGGGCTTACCCAGGAATAGCGCTTTCTTAGTGGAGCTTAGAAAGTCCTGATCTCACGGTACACTCCGAAGAGTGTCAAATATTGACACTCTTAGATTGCCAGTAAATGTCCGCTAGTCGAGGGTACCTGTCCCCAAGGACTACTCTTCGTGGACACGTGTTATTTGTCTTCCGACTTTTGCCGGCGGTGACGACGTCTGTTTCCTAGGCGGCCATCGTTGCCATTGCCGGCTTTCGTGATGGTATTTCCTGGAGTGGAAATCATTGTTTTTCGGCGTTGGGAGACCACGTGGAACCGCCGTCATTGGTTCCGAAGCTCTGCTTGTGAGAGGCAGTCCAGACGGAGGCGCGCTTAGCATCCAGCGCGTACACTCCCGCGATATCTTCGGTAATGGGAGAAGCAAGTTTCTTCCAATGTTTCCCCTGGTCGGTAGTGAGCAGGACCGTCCCGGCTTTTCCGACGACCCAACAGACCCTGCCCGAAGGCGCGGAGCCCGAAGTCAGATCGGTGGTGACGCCGCTCTTTTGGGATTCCCAGGTACGACTGTAATCGAAACTGAATTCGATCTTGCCGCCGGGCCAGACGCGCCAGGCGTATTGGTCGACAGGAGTAAGGACGATGACTCCGCCCTGGGGGAGGGCGTCACTGGGAGATTGATGAGGCGCGGCAGAGATTGTTAAAAGGCAAATAAACAGAAAGCACAAAAGAGCAAGACGTTTCATCCGGAACCTCCCATTGAGTCCGAATACACACCAATCGTGTAAGCATATCGCCAGAGTCAAATACTGTGCCATTGAGAGAGTGCGATTTTCATGGGAGGGCGAGAGGAGCCCGGACAGGGTCTGAAACACGAAAGCTCCGGGAGCGCCGATTGCGGCGTGGCTCCCGGAGCTAACTGCAGTGTGCCGAGTGGGGTGTGTGCTCAGGACAGAGCAACTCGGCGGCGGAGCGGAGAGCTGGGGCTCTCGGTCAAATTGCGGTTGGCGCGACGAAATTCGCCGACGGCGAAAACCGCAAGTAAAGCTAAGCCGAAGAGTGCGGAGGTTATCAAGCCGTAAGCGGCAGAATTCTCCAAAGAGACTACCGCTTCATCGGTGACGACAGGAGTAGGGATGGCGATGGCCGGGGAAACGGTACTGGCATCGGCCACAGTGGACGCGGGGGCGACGTCGGTCGTGACGGTTGGGCTGGGCTGAGCGAACGTCGTCACGTAGGGGCCATCGTCGAACTGGGTGTTGACGATTTCTTGAGCAGGAGCGGGGCTGGAGAGGAGTAGAGCGGCTCCGAATCCGATCACGATGGCTTGCGTCCGAAGAATGTTCTGAATTTTCATTGGGCACCTCTTGTTTATTTATCCTCTTAGCTGAGCGACGCAGATAGAAATAGCAGGCGAGGAGCCAAACTGCGGGAGAAAGTGGTTGCGTGACAGGAATGCGGTTATGGACTTGAGAGCAAATGAGTTATTCAAGATGAAGCGAAGGTAGTTTGCGTGGAGAAAAAGGCGGAGCGGCGGTCAAGCTATCTGCGGAGTTAGGCGGAACAAGCTAGGGCTGGGGACGTAGAGCAGTTGCGCCAGAGCGCGGCGTCGCGCGATTCGATAAGAGCCCGCAAAGTACAGACTTATTTAGGTTTAGGGTGTGCCTGCGGATAACCGAATCGTTCGACCGAGGTCGCGACGGAGCCATCGTCATTTGGATAGGTACTCTCACCAAAAGGATAGTCAAAGAGAGTAGCGATGGCGGTGGGATGGAGCTAAAATGGACGCCCTCGACGGAGACAGGTGCAGGAAGACCGCAAGAATCCGGACGAAGTATGCAAGCTAAACTGGTGGCCATTAACGGACCGCTGAGAAAAAGCGAATATCCGGTTGTGGGCGGAATGGTCATGGGCAGGGACGCTGACAACACTGTTCGGCTTGAGGATCCCTGGATATCGGCTCACCACTGCAAGATCACCGAACAAAACGGACATTACATTTTGAGCGACCTGGAGAGCCATGCCGGGACGTTCGTTAATGGCATTCCGGTGAAACAGCGGGAACTGAAGAGTGGGGACGAGGTGGCGATCGGGAATTCCATCTTTGTGTTTCGGGAGGAACGGTCTGTTAGTTCGCCAAGCAGCGAACTGCATATGGATGAAGAAGAGGCACCGAATGCGCAGGCCGTCGAGCTGGCACCGGGAGAGTTTCTGACCCTAGCGCCGGAAGCGTTGGCGGGGCTGGCGCCGACGGAACGGATGGGGCGCAATCTGAAGGCGCTGCTGCAGATCAGCCGGGCAATCGGATCGTTGCGGGACGAAGAATCGTTGCCGTGGCAATTGCTGGGGATGATTTTCGACGTGATTCCGGCGGAGCGAGGAGCGATTCTGCTGCTGGAGGAGAATTCTTCGGAGGTGCGGTCGCAAGTGGCGTGGGATCGCGTGAGCGGACCAGATCACGCGGTACATGTGAGTCAGGCGGTGGTGCGGCGAGCGGTAGAGGAGGGAATACCACTGTGGAATTGTGGAGGTGAGGGCCGGGTGCTGAGTGCGGTAGAGGAAAAGATGCAGCGGGCGTTTCTGTGCGTGCCAATGGTGGCGAAGGAACGCGTAGTGGGGATCATTTATTTGGAATCGAGCAGCGCGGTGACGCCATTCACGAACGAAGATGTGGAGTTGCTGGCGGCGATTGCGGGCTTGGGTGTGATTGGGACGGAGAACGCGCGGCAGTTTGAGCGGTTGAGCAACGAGAACCAGCAACTGCGCGCGGAAGTCAGCTTAACGCACGATATGGTGGGGCGTAGTGCGAGGATGCGCGACGTGTACCAGTTTGTAGAACGAGTAGCGGCGAGCGATTCGACGGTGTTGATTTGCGGGGAAAGCGGGACGGGAAAGGAACTGGCGGCGCGGGCGATTCACAAGAACAGTGGGAGAAAGGATCAGGCATTTGTGGGGCTGAACTGCGCGGCGTTGACGGAGACGCTGTTGGAAAGCGAGCTGTTCGGGCATGAAAAAGGCGCGTTCACGAGCGCGGTGAGCCAGAAGAAGGGTTACCTGGAAGTGGCGGAAGGGGGAACCATTTTTCTGGACGAGATAGGAGAACTTTCACCGATATTGCAGGCGAAGCTATTGCGGGTGCTGCAGGAACGCGAGTTTGTGCGGGTTGGTGGAACGAAGCCTATCAAGATTGACGTGCGGTTTTTGGCAGCGACGAACAAAGATCTAATGAAGGAAGTGCGCGAAGAGAAATTCCGGGCAGACTTGTATCACCGGCTGAATGTGATTTCACTGACGCTGCCGGCGCTGCGCGAAAGGCCGGAGGATATTCGCGAGCTGGCCGAGCACTTTGTGGCGCGCTATGCGAAGAAGTGCAAACGGAACGTGACGGGGATCAGCGAGGAGGCGCTGGCGTGCTTGCGGCAATACGATTGGCCGGGAAATATTCGCGAATTGGAAAATGCGATGGAACGCGCGGTGGTGATTGGCAGTTCGGACAAAATCTTGCCGGAAGATTTGCCAGAGAGCTTGCAGGACAGCGGGCACAGCGCAGGGAGCGTACCGGCGAAGTATCACGAGGCCATTCGAGACTTGAAGAAGCAAATGATTTTGAGCGCGTTGGAGCAGGCCGGAGGGAGTATGACGGAGGCGGCGAAGTTGCTCGGCTTGCACGCGAATTACCTGCACCGGTTGATGCGCAATCTGGAATTGCGGCCGAAGATGAAGAAGCAGACGGGAGCATGAGAATCGGCGTTGTGGGGATTTATTCTCGACTGATGGCGCAAACCATGGAGACGGGCTTTTTGGGTTTGTGGCCTGACGGATAGGGCAGGTGGGACCCGAGCGAGCTGTAATTGCACGCGACCCTATTTGACGGCGGACTTGTTGCGGCGCTACACATTGCAAAAGCGGGAGCAAGGTTCCCGCACTCCAAAGGTGCTCGACAACCAGACGGCAGTGGGCGAGACTTCCCTTTTCTGGATTCAGGGGCTGAGGCGAGAAGCGAGGCAGGCATGGATGAATCGGGGGAATTGAACCGGCTGGTGCCGGAGTTGAATGAGGGCGGCGGGTCGGACCCTACGGAGGTTGCGGCGAGAGCGCGGTTGGACCAGTGGCTGACAACGCTGGTGGGAAAAGGCGGGAGCGACTTGCTATTGGTGGAGAATGCGCCGCCGTGTATGCGGGTGCAGGGGGAACTGCGAAAGATTGAGGTGAACACGCTAGACGGAGCGGATATCGAGGCGGCGGTGCTACCGGCATTGTCACGGCATGCACTGGACGTTTATCGCGAGCAGTCGATTGCGGATGCTTCGTATCGGATCGAAGGCGTGGGACGGTTCCGCATTAATTTACACCGGGAGCGGGGACGCGCCGCGGCGGCGATACGGGCATTGCCCACGCGAGTGCCGGGGCTGGCGGAATTGCACTTGCCTGCAGCGGTGGCGAGTCTGGCGCATTTGCCGCGAGGACTGGTGCTGATCGGCGGGCCGGCGGGGTCGGGAAAATCGACGACACTTTCCGCACTGATTCATGAGATCAATGCGCGCGAGGCGCGGCACATTGTGACGATCGAAGACCCGATCGAGTATGAGCACACGCACATCCGGAGCGTGATTGAGCAAGTAGAGATTGGAACGGATGCGCCGGACTTTCCGACGGCGTTGCGGGCGGCGCTGCGGCAGGCGCCGGATGTCATTGTTGTGGGGGAGATGCGCGATCCGGAAACAATGCGGATTGCGGTGGCCGCGGCGGAGACGGGGCATCTGGTGCTGTCGACGCTGCATACGACGGACGTGGCTTCGACGGTGGGCAGGATTGCGGATTCGTTCCCGGTGGAACGGCAGAATTCGATACGGCAGGAGTTGGCGATGGCGTTGGCGGCGGTGCTGACGCAGATTCTGCTGCCGAGCAAGCATGGCGGGCGATTGCCGGTGGCGGAACTGCTGATGGTCGGTTATGGGGCGCGACATCATATTCGAAGGAACAATTTGCAGCATTTGCATCAGGAAATACCGCTGACGAAGAAGAAAGGGTCGTTCACGCTCGAAGAGTCGTTGGTGACGCTGGTGAAGAATGGGGACATTGAGCGGGAAGAGGCGTCGCTTTGCGCGATACATCCGGATGATTTGGATATTTTGTTGAAGGGGTTGGCGGCGGGAGCATGAGTGGCGGGGAAGCAAAAGAGATAGAGGAAGGCAAGGATGTGAGGGAAAGGCGAAGCAGTGGAAGTGCAAAAGAGTCTAAGAGTGGAACAGAAGACCTCGCAAACAGCCGAGACGTCGCGCTGAGTGACATGTTTGATTACGCGGGCGAAAAGGTGCCGCGCCTCCGGCGCTTGTTTTTTTTTGGATTGTGTTCCCAGCCCTTGCGGGCTGGGCTAACTTGTGTCGTGCCTCCGGCACTAGAAGCGATTTGAAGCGAACAGCGTGCCAAGAGCCTTGATTGAACCGGCTGAATTACGTGTGTACTTGCAGAATTTTCTGCTCATCGTTTCTGTATTGCCGGCGATTCTGCCGATGGTAATCCGCGGCCAAGGCCCGCAGCGCGCTCCAGAGCAACTTACGTTCTATCGAGACGTGGTGCCGATCCTGCAGGAGCATTGCCAAGTGTGTCACCGGGCAGGGGGAATTGCGCCGATGGCGTTTGGGACTTACGAGGAGACGCGGCGATATGCGGAGGCGATACGAGTGGCGGCGGAGAAGCGGACGATGCCGCCATGGTTCGCGGAAAAGGGGATTGGCAAATTCTCGAATGATCCTTCGTTGAGCGAGGAGGAAATTGCGGTGCTGGCTGCCTGGGCGGAGACGAACACGCCCGCAGGAAATCCGGGAGACGCACCTGCAGCGCGGAAGTGGTCGGGACGGTGGTCTATTGCGGAACCGGATTTAACGGTGGCAATGACGGAAGCGGTGCCGATTCCGGCCGACGGCGAAGTGGACTACACGTACGAGATTGTGCCGACGAATTTCAAAGAAGGACGATGGGTGCAAGGATCACAGATTTTGCCGGGCATGCCGGAGAACGTGCATCACGCGGTGGTTTACGTGCGTCCGGCGGGAACACCTTGGCTGCGGCGCGCGCCGGTGGGGAAACCGTTCACGGCATCGATGCTGGCGAGCGAGGAAGATCGCAGGGATGCGATGTGGACGGACAGCGATATTTTGCTGGTGTACGCGCCGGGGAGCACGCCGGACAACTGGCCGGAGGGCATGGCGAAATACATTCCTCCGGGGGCGGATCTGGTGTTTCAGATGCACTACACAACGAATGGAAAAGCGGGAACGGACGTGACGCGGATTGGATTGCGTTTTGCGAAAGATCCGCCGAAGCAGCGGGTGCTGACGCTGCAATTAACGAATGACCATTTCGTGATTCCGCCAGGAGTGCCGGATTACCGAGTGGAGGCGTGGGGAACACTGCCGAATGATGCGCTGCTGCTCAGCTTTTTCCCGCACATGCACCTGCGAGGGAAGCGGTTCGAATACAACATTGTGCGTGAGGACAAAAGTGTTAAGACGCTGCTGCGCGTGAATTACCACTTTCACTGGCAGATGAGCTATCGATTGGCGGAACCGTTGGAGTTGAAGGCGGGGACGAAGTTGCAGGCAGTGGCGTGGTTCGATAATTCGCCTGGGAATATGCACAATCCTGATCCGGATGCGGCAGTGCGATGGGGAGAGCAGACGTCCGATGAGATGATGGTGGGTTTTTTCGATGTGGCGGTGCGGCGGGATTTCGATAAGGAGAGGTTTTTTCAGCGGGGAAGAGCGGCGAAGTGATTGGGTCTGGGAGGCAAGACGCAGAGGTTGAGGTAGTTCGGGCGCAAACGGCGCCCTCAGGGTGACAGCGTTTTATCGTAGTGATTTGGCGAGAGTGGACACGTGTCCCAGAGTCCGGCGCGACGGTACTACAGGAAAGGCGCAAGAGAAGACCCACCCCATTCTGCAAACGGTGCAGAAAGGGTAGGGCGCCTTCAAGATTCACCGATGGTGCGCTACGCAAACGGGGACTGGCCGGAAGGTCAGTTGGGCGAAAAGGAGCGGAAACGCTATTTGTAGATTGACCAACGAGGGTTGGGGATTCCGTGCAGGTGCAACCGGGTGTGCTAAATTGCGAAATTGGAGCATCCGCAGCGCGCACAACTGTGAGCACCCAGATACCGACCGAGCCACGCCGTCCCACGACCGCCCCGGCGCCCCAACAGGTGCCGAAGATACGGCCGGTGGAAGTGTATTGGCACACCGTGACATACAAGACGGTGGCGCTGATGGTCGTGCTGGTGATCGTGATCATTATTGCGGGGATGTACGCGACGGTGCCGAACTGGACGGAAGTTGCCACCAAGAAACTGAACAACGCATTAGGAAATCCGGAAGCAGAAGCGTTGACGAGCGCGCAGACGCAGGCGAAATTCGTGAACCTGGATGGACGGGTGCAGGTGAAGAAAGTGAACTCCGTGACGTGGGTAGACGCGGATTACCACACCACGCTGGATAAAGGAGACTTGATCCAGACAGGGCCGGACGGAGCGGCGCGCGTGACGTTCGCGGACGGCACCGAGTACACAGTGAATAAGGATACGCTGATCACGGTGGAAGAGAATACCGTGACGCGTGACCACTCCAACACCAAAGTGCGCATCAATGTGGGCGCGGTGGACCTGGCGACGCCGATGTGGACGCTGAAGGATACGCAAGCAGCGGTGAGCGTGGAAGATGCGACCGCCTTCATGAAACAAAACAGCCGCGCTTCGGTAAAGAATGATCCGAACAGCAATGAGCACGAGATCGTGGTGGCGAATGGCGGCGCGGAAGTACATCGTGGGAACGAAAAAATTGAACTGACGCAGTGGGAGAAGGCGAGTTTTCCGACCGGCGGGGCAACACAAAAATCGAACGTGTTAGCGCCGCCGGGACTGGTTTCGCCCCTGAACCTGGCACCCATCATCTCCAACAATCCGAGGACGACAGCAATCCGCTTCGAATGGCAGGCGGTGGATGATGCAGTGAGCTATACGCTGCGGATCAGCTCAACAACCATGTTCACGAAACTGGTGAAAGAAGTGAAAGTGAGCGGGGCGAGCGCGGAAGTGACGGGACTGGAACCAGGCGACTATTTCTGGAACGTGACGGCTTCGAACGCGAAGAAAGAAAGCAGCGAATATAGCGAGACGTTCAAGTTCACGCTGGTGGCGCAGGGTAAAACGCAGGAAATGCTGCTGGAGATTGAGAGCACACAAATTCACGGGCGCGTGGCGGAACTGATCGGGAAGACGGAACCGGGGGCGGCGTTGATCATCAACGGCCAGCCGGTAGCGAATATTTCGCAGGATGGGACATTCCGGCACTTCACGGAACCGTTGGAACCGGGGGAGCACACGATTGTGGTGATCGGATCGAACCGGCGTGGCGGAACGGCAAAACAGCAGGTTTCGATCGTGGTGCCGAAATAGATTTGGGGAACGGCAGGTTGTGATTTTGCGTGAGTCGTCGAATCCAGCGACAATGGTAAGTCGAACTGGTGGTAGGCGAGCGCGGAGATCCTACCGGGCAGGACCCTCTCCGCAGGGGGAAAGTTGTGAATAAGAACGGATACAACCTGAGGTCGGTGTTTAGTTTGTTCTCGTCCGACCTGGCGATCGATTTGGGAACAGCAAACACGCTGGTGTTTTCGCACGGCAAAGGGATCGTGGTGAACGAACCATCGATCGTGGCGATTAACAAAGCGAGCGGCGAAGTGGTGGCGGTGGGGCGCGAGGCAAAGGACATGCTGGGACGCACACCGGGTAACGTGGTAGCCATCAAACCGATGAAAGACGGAGTGATCGCGGATTTCAAGGTCACCGAGAAGATGCTGACGTATTTCATTCAGAAGGCGCACAACCGTCGCGTGCTGGTGCATCCACGCATTGTGATTGGAGTACCGAGCGAGATTACGCCGGTGGAAAAGCGCGCGGTGCAGGACTCGGCGTACCGTGCGCGGGCGAGCGAAGTTTATCTGGTGGAACAGGCGATGGCAGCGGCGATCGGTGCGGGATTGCCGATTGAAGAGCCGAGCGGAAACATGGTGGTGGATATCGGCGGGGGCACGACGGACATTGCGGTGATCTCGATGAGCGGGATTGTGTACTCGAGGTCCGTGCGTGTGGCCGGCAACGAAATGGACGAAGCGGTAATGCAGTATTTGAAGCGGAAGTACAACTTGCTGGTGGGCGAACGTACCGCGGAACAGATCAAGATGGAAATTGGCTCCGCGTATCCGCTGGAGAAGCCGCTGACGATCGAAGTGAAAGGGAGGAATTTGATTGAGGGTGTGCCGCGCACGGTGACGATTGACGATAGCGAAATTCGCGAAGCGTTGAGCGAATGCGTGGCTACGATTTTGAATGCCGTTCGCGTGGCTCTCGAACGTACACCGCCGGAGCTTTCGGCAGATATCAGCGACCGCGGAATTGTGCTGACGGGCGGCGGAGCGCTGCTGAAGAATCTGGACAAGCGGATCCGGGAAGAGACGGGATTGCCGGTATCGATCGCGGATGATCCGCTGGCGTCGGTGGTGCTGGGTACGGGAAAGATGCTGAGCGATTTCAAATTGCTGCGGCAAGTTTGCATCGACTGAGATTCACATCCGTTTTGAGTTTTGGAGTGCAAAGACGAGGTCGACATAGGCTGTAATTGGGTGTGTCGGCAGGTTCGGGGTGAGACTCATCTCTCGAAGGGGTGAGCGACAGGATCATAGGCTTGGTCGCGATTCCATCCAAACATAAGTCGCTGACATTGCTGGCAGGTGTGCTGCTGGCGCAGTTGCTGCTGCTGGCAGTGCAGATCAAACGAGATTCGCGAGGGCGGCTAATACGGGTGTGGGCCATTTCCGCGGCGTATCCGTTTGAGCGGAGCGGAGCGTGGGGCTTCGGGAAAGTGCGTGGAGTTTGGACGCACTACTTCGCCCTGCAGACGACGGAGCGGGAGAATGAGGCGTTGCGCGTTGAGAATGACGCACTGAAATTGACGATATCGCAATTGCAGAGTCGCGCGGCGGAGGCCGACCGGTTGGCGGGAATCCTCGGCTTTAAGCAGTCCCACACGAAAGTGCCGATGGTAGGCGGGCGGGTGATTGCGGCAAGCGCGGGAACGGCGAGCCGGACCATAGAGATCGACCGTGGAGAGCGCGACGGGATTCGCCGAAACATGGCGGTGATTACACCGGACGGAGCGGTGGGAAAAGTGATTGAAGTGTATGGCGACACGTCGCAGGTGTTGCTGCTGACGGATAAGGACGGCGGCGCGGGCGCGATGCTGGTGGATACGCGGACGCAGGGGCCGGTTGGAGGGACGGGCGAACCGTTGATGCTGATGAAATATGTGGCCACGGAAGAGAATGTGGCTGTTGGGGAAAAAATAGTGACGAGCGGAATGGATAAGATTTTTCCGCGCGACATTCCGATCGGAACGGTGGTGGAAGTGAAGCCGGGGAACCCGTTCAAGCAGATCCGAGTGCAGCCAGCAGCGAGGTTGGACCGGCTGGAAACGGTGATCGTGCTTCTGACGCAGGAGCCGGTGGAATTCAAGAGCGAGAACACGCAAACCGGGGCGGCCAACGCAGCGCCCGGTAGTCAAAGTTCGGCGCCAGCAGCGGCGGAGAAGCCATGAACGACACCTACGAGCTGCGCGGCGGCGAGACGCACATCGAGGTACATAAGTTTTATCCGGGTGCCGTCGTATTCGTCGCGGCGGCTGCGCTGATATTTCAGGCGATGGCCCCGGTGTACTTTCCGAAATTGAACATTTTGGATTTGCCACTGCTGGTTACGATTTATTTTGGATTGAGCCGAAGGAATCCGTCGACGGGATTGCTGTTGGGGATGGTGATTGGGCTGGCGCAGGATGCGCTGAGCGGGCCAACGGTGCCGCTGGGATTTTATGGGATGGGGAAGACGGTGATCGGATACTTGGCGTCGTCGATCGGGGCGCGGCTGGATACGGAACACCCGGCGGCGCGATTCGCGCTCATCTTCAGTTTTTTTGTGGTGCACCAGGGGGTGCTGGTGGTGGTGCGGCGGTTGCTGTTGGCGCAGCCAGAGGCGTGGATGAATTTGCACCTGGTGATTGCAGCGGCGGTGAATGCGTTGCTGGGTACGGTGTTGTTTCTGGGGTTGGACCGGTTAAGAAGGTCGTCGTAGGGTTGGATTCCAAAGAAATTGCTTGGACAGAACGCAGTCGGGTACATAATCCGCGCTACCAGATCCGACGGACTCCATAGTCATCGAACGCTCGATCGTTGCTAATTATCGGCAAGCCTTCAGCCTGACACTGGGCAATGAGCATCCGATCGAAGGGGTCCTTGTGAGGGCCTGGGAGTAACCCCGCGCGTATGGCGTGATCCGGCGAAATCGGAAGCAACTCGAGATCTTCTCGTTCCAGAAAGCCTACGAAATCGGCGGCCAGGTCCGCCGCGGAAGGAACTTTTCCAAGGCGGACTTTGGTGGCAATCTCCCACGCTGATGCTGCGCTGACGATGACTGAATTTTCAGTTGCGGCGATGAATTTTCGCGCAGGGGAATTCAGCGCGGGATCATCGGAAAGCCACCAGAGTACGACATGAGTATCCAGCAGGGCGCGCACGAAAGCCTAGTCCCAAGCCGCTAATTCCTCGGGCGGGAGTGGTGCGAAAAATTCCGGGCCGACATGGAGCTTACCTTTGAGCGCACCGGGTTGCCGCTTTCCTTTGACCTCGCCAAACGGCACGAGGCGGGCGACAGGTTTATCACCGCGAGCGATGATTATCTCTTGTCCCGCAGCAGCCTTCTTGATCAGCCGGGAAAGATTGGTTTTGGCATCGTGAATCGTGACGATAGACATGAAGTCATCATTAGCTAACATAGATTAGCTAACAATCGCCAAAAGCGCAAGCTAAAGGTACGCGGTCCTCACTGCCGGAATATTCCTCACTGGTGGGAGAGCAGAAATTGTTTGAAGGCGAAGTAGTCGTTGGACATGGGGAGGGAGAGTTTGGGCTGGTGGAGGTGGCGAGCCAGGCGTTCGGGGAGTGGGGGAGCTTGGCCGATGGCTTTTTCGACGATGTTGGCGAATTTGGCGGGGTGAGCGGTAGCTAAAACGAGGCCCTGGGAAGGTTCCGGATGTTCCTTGCGGTAGGCTTCCCAGGCGTGGATACCAACGGCGGTGTGCGGGTCGGAGACGTAGCGGTAGCGGTCCCAAACGGTGTGCATTTGGTGGAGGGTTTGTTCGTCGGTGGCGCCGTGGCCCCAAATCTCTTTGCGAACGTTTTCGATGCGATTGCGGCAAAGGTCGAGAAGGCGCGGGAAATTGTTGGGATCGCCCACGTCCATGGCGTTGGAATAGGTGGCGACGGCGGGACGCGGAACATAGTTTCCAGACAAAAGATACTGAGGGACGACGTCGTTGGCGTTGGTGGCGGCGATGAAGCGAGCCACAGGGACGCCGACGCGCTTGGCGAAAATGCCGGCGGTGAGATTGCCGAAATTGCCGCTGGGTACGGCGACAACAAGTGGAACGGAAGCGACCGGCAGTTGGCGGTAGGCGGCGACGTGATAGAACATTTGCGGGAGCAGACGGCCAACGTTGATGGAATTCGCGGAGGTGAGAAAGGCGCGCTGATTGAGTGGTTCGTCGGCAAAGGCCTGCTTGACGAGACGTTGGCAATCGTCAAAGGTGCCGGAGACTTCAACAGCGGTGATGTTCTGGCCGAGTGTGGTGAATTGTTTTTCCTGGGCTTCGCTGATGCGCTTGGAAGGATAAAGAATGACAACGCGAATGCCGGGGACGCCGAGAAAACCGTGAGCGACGGCGCTGCCGGTGTCGCCGGAAGTAGCGACGAGAACGGTGAGCTGGCGGGACTCGCCGCGAACGAAATAGCCCATGAGGCGGGCCATGAAGCGCGCGCCAAAATCCTTGAACGCGAGAGTGGGTCCGTGAAAAAGTTCGAGGATGTGAAGCGCAGGTGACAGAGAGACGAGCTTGACGGGGAAATTGATGGCCTCGGCGACAATTTGCCACAGCACTTCTTCGGGGACATCGGGAGTGGCGAAGGGACGCACGAGGCGGAAACAGACTTCGGTGAAGGGCAACCGGCGGAATTCTTCGAGTTCGTCTGGAGTGTGGCGGGCGATCTCCGCAGGCATGTAGAGACCACCGTCGGGCGCGAGACCACGGAGGACCGCGCCGCGCAACGAGGTGAGTGGTGCCTTGCCGGCGGTGCTTCGATATCTCATGACCTGAGTTCCGCGTGGAGCGCGGTTGTTTGTAGTGTAGTGCGACTGGGACTCCAGCGACAGGTGCTTGAAGTGTATGTTGAGACCGAAAAATCGAATACACGCAGGATGGCTGGCTTGCATAGACGGGCTGACATCGTAAAGGCGGGAGCCGGGCTCCGGCACTCCAAGAATGAGAGGCGGCTGATCATCGGCGAGTTTCGAGCAGCGCAGCCACCTTATCCAAGAAAAGCTGACCGACGGCGGCGTCGCGGGAAGTGCCCGGTGGCGACAACTCGTGCAATTGCAGAGTGGGAAGCGTGAGATGAGCGAGGGCTTCGTAGCTCTGGCGGCGCGCGGCAATGAGAACAGGATAGCAGCGCATGACGGTCTGTTGCGGTGTTTCACCGGGATGGGGACGAAAAGCACCTTGCCAGAGGACGGGCTTGGGATCCTGAAGATAGCGTTGGATGAGGAGTTGGACTTCCTCGCTGGAGGAAGCCAGATAAACAACGGTCATCTGGCGGCGGAGACGGTGCAGGGTGTGATTGCCGGTGGCGATGACGCTGCCGGTGGTGTCCAGAATGAGATCGCGCTTCGGATCTTTTTCGAGGCCAGAGAGGACTTCGTCGAGGACGGCAATTTCTTGGGTGAGGTATTGGGATTCGCGCTCGGGGTAAGTGGAACTGTCCGGCCAGCCCATCCAGGCGGCAACGCCGTTGATGCCCGTGTAGCCGCCAGCACGCAGTATGGGAGCGAGGCGGGCTTCGATTTGATCATCACAGCAGAGGGTGGGACAGCCGAGAGCGGCGAGATTTTTTGTCCAGTGGGATTTGCCGGCACCGGACATGCCGATGAGAGCGAGACGCAGAGGCTTGTGAGAATCTGGCGACATGGAGAATTAAAAAGTGTAATGGAGGGAAGGCGAGGTGGGAATACAAAAGAGCCAGTTCGTGGCGTGGGTGATAACGGAGAGATTCGTGACGGAAAAAATCAATTACCCAAGAGCCGATCAGAGATCGGCGTTCCCGGAGACGGAAGAACCAACGTTCAGAATCGACATCCGGGGCACGCGGTTACGGGTGGCCCTTGCGGGTCTAAAGACCCGCGACTACAGTGTTATGCCAATTACTTGAGTTGGAGGCGCTGGTAGCGGTGCCACGAGGACATGTCGGAGACGATGATGCGGTCGCCGGGCTGCAAACCTTGGGCAATCTGGACGCGGTCGTCGGAAGCGCGTCCCAAGACAACGTCTACGCGGGTGGCGTGGTTGCCATCGTCGGAAACCTTGAAGAGGGAGAGTGGGTCGCCGGCGTGAGATTGCAAGGGCCACTTGACGAAAGTAGTTTGTGGAATTCGGTCGACTGAAATGGAGCCGCTAGCGGAAAGGTCGGTGCGCGCTTCGCGCGGCTGCGGACCCATGAATTTCAGATCAACGCTGACGGTGCCGTTCTGCACGTTCGGATCGATGTGGACGACCTTGGCGGGATAGGAGTGGTCCTGCAAAGTGACGGAGGCGGACTGATTCACTTCAATGCTGCTGGCCTGCGCTTCCGGGACATGAATACGAGCCATGAGGCGCGCGGAATTGGCAACGCGGGCAAGAATGGTACCCGGGCCAACCTGTTGTCCGATGCCAATGGAAATTTCCTCAAGGATGCCAGTCATGCCTGCGCGAACCAGGAGGGCTTGTTTCTGCTGGGCGCGTAAGGAGTATAGGGCCTGCATTTGGGAAACTTCTGCCTGCTTAGCGGTTAATTGAGCCTGACGAGCTTCTTCGGAAATGCCCAAGCGTTCGCGCTCGATTTTGAGGCGAGTGGCGAGAGAGTCAGCCTTGGCACGGGAAATTTTCGCGTTCATGGAAGTGCCAAGTTGGGCGGTGAGAAGCGCTTCATCGCGCTCGGCTTCGAGTTTTGCCTGAGTTGCATCAGACTCGAGTTGCGCTTCCAAAGCTTTTTCATTGAGAAGCTGAGCCTGAAGCTGAACGCGGAGATTGGCGAGCTCGGCTTCGGATTTCTTCATGGCCAGCTCGGCGTCGGTAATTTGACGGTCGAGATCGGGATTGCTGAGTTCGAGAATGACGGTATCGGGCTTCACGTGAGCGCCGGGACGAAGAAGCACTTGATCGACGTGGCCATCGGTGCCAGCGGAGAGCCAGCGAACATCTTCGGGGACCAGGGTGCCGAGGCCATCCACGCGACAAACCATGGGACCGGATTCTACGGTCACGAATTGAAGAGAAGTCTTATCGACGGCGGGAGAAGCGGAACGAAGGCGAAGAACGCCAAAGGAGATGGCCATGCAAATTCCCAGAACGGATATAGGGAGAATGACGCGCAGGAAAATAGGCCGGGACAGGAAACGACTCACGATACCTCCAAGGATTACTGACCAACACCTATTATAGATTCGTGGGAAGAACAGAGAAAGAGAAAATGAAGAGAAGATGCATCAAATAAATCGATTTAAGGAGAAGTGGTGAAGAGCAAGGCGTGGAATAGAAGGTTGCAAAGGAAGGAGTTATCCGGTGCGTGGGGAGCAACCTGTCCTTTGGTACGAGTTGCGCGAGATAAGGCCAGGTGCTACTTTTGAGAAGACTTCACGAAGTTGGCGGCTTCGGAAGGTTGGCGGCGATTCGGGCGCTTCTGAGGGAAGTGCGGGGCAAGAAAACGAGCTCCGAGAGACGAAGAATTCGAAGGTATTCGCTGCAGAACGGGATGAGAAATTGCGTGTGCGGGCACCGCTGAGCCCTGAAAAAGAGAGAAGCACGCGCGCAGGTCCTCCGTGTCGTACTGGTTTCGCAACGATAATCGATTGCCGCAGGTTCGATTGGCGGCGGCGTCCTACGTGATCGTGGGAATGATCGCGTTGTTGCTGCTGGGTTTCTGGAAACTCCAAGTAATCGATTCCGATAAATACGGAGTGATGGCAGAGCGCAACCGAGTACGCTCGATTCCGATCATCGCGCCGCGCGGACGAATGCTGGATCGCGACGGGCGCGTGCTGGTAGACAACTATCCTTCCTTCAGCGTGCTGCTGCTCCGAGATGATCAAGGGGAACTGGACAAGAATTTAGCTGCGATTGCAGACGGGTTGGGATTGTCGCTTGACGATCTTAAAGAGCAGTTGAGCAACACCGAGAAGCTACCGAGATTCCAGCCAATCGTAATCAAGCCGGAAGCGACACCAGCGGATGTGGCGTTCATTGAATCGCATCGCCAAGACATTCCTGTATTGGAAATGCTGATGGTACACCGGCGGAGGTATTTGCCGGGTGGATTCATGGCTCACGCGAGCGGGTACGTGGGAGAAGTGAGCGAGCAACAAATTGAAGCGAGCAACGGGAAGTATCGTCCTGGCGACTTCGCGGGGAAGAGCGGCCTAGAGCGGCAATACAACGACCTGCTGGTAGGCACCGACGGAATGCGGCGCGTGATCGTCAACAGCGTCGGTAAAGAGATGGGGCGCGAACTGGAGCAGGAAGCAATTCCAGGGAAACAGATTCAGTTGACGATTGATTACGATTTGCAGCAAGTGGCGGAAGCGGGATTAGGAGATAAGAAGGGGGCGGTAGTCGCACTGGATCCGCAGACCGGGGAAGTGCTGGCCTTTGCGAGCCGGCCGGCGCCAGACCCGAACGATTTTGCGATACGAGTATCAAAGGAAGAGTGGCAAAGGTTGAACGAGGATCCCGGCAAGCCGCTGTTGAACCGGGTCACTCAGGCGCAATTAGCACCCGGATCGGTATTCAAAGTCATTATGGCGACCGCGATGTTGGAATCGAAAACGCCGGCGGAAAATTTCACCGCGTTTTGCCCCGGGTACGGCGTTTTCTATGGGCAGATGCACAAGTGCTGGGTGTACGGGAAAAGCGCTCATGGCGCAGTGAATTTGCATAGCGCGATCGTGCACTCCTGCGACGTGTTTTTCTACAATATCGGGATGCGCATGGGGATCGGCACGATTTCGAAGTATGCCAAGATGCTGGGACTCGGCGCGCGAACTGGAGTTGACTTGCCCTCGGAAGAACCGGGGTTAGTGCCGTCGGAGGAATGGGTACAGCGTGTGTATCACCACAAGTGGTATCCGGGATCGACGATTTCGGTTTCCATTGGACAGGGTTCGGTCATGGTCACTCCGCTGCAGGTCGCCTATGTAATCGGAGGGATAGCCTCCGGCGGAGATTACAAGCAGCCGCACCTGCTGAAGGATGCGCCGCATGTCGGCGAAATGCACGTAGACCTGGCAGAGAATACGATTGAGCAGGTCACGCAGGGCATGTACGGTGTGGTGAATGAGGCGGGGGGAACGGGCCAGGCAGTGAAACTGCAGGGGATCGAGTTTTGCGGGAAGTCCGGTACCGCGCAGATGATGAGTTACGGCGCAGCCAGCCGGCTTGGGTTGGGAAAAGGCAAGAATGACGGATGGTTCGTAGGGTATGCGCCGCGGCGCAATCCCGAAATTGTGGTCGCCGCAGTGGTCGAGGACACGTCGGAGCACGGCGGTACTGTCGCGGGACCTGTGGTGCGAGACATTGTGAAGGCATACTACGACAAGAAGAATAAAAAGACGCAGGGGCAAGTGACGGCGCAAAACCAGCCATCACAATTGGACAAGACTGCGAGCGGGCAAACCGTGGGAGCACCGAAAGCGGTGTTGAAGCCGGAAGAAACGGCCGAGGTCGTGACCGCGAACGACAAGAAGAAAGCGCGGCCGGAGTGAAGAGTTGCTGTCGTGCAAAAATGCTTGGTCGAGTCGATTTTTGAGATCGAAGAGGGATTCCTCACTGCGTTCGGAATGACGGGTTGGGATTCGGGAATAAGGTAGGAGAAATGAAAGACGCACCGGGGGCACGGGATTACGACTGGTGGCTGCTGGCCATCGTAGCGGCGATCTGCGCGCTGGGGGTGGTGGAGATTTATTCGGCCACACACGGAAGCGCGCTCGCGGGAATGCATACAAAACAGATCCGGTGGCTGATTATAGGATTTGTATTGATGTTCGTGCTGTCGCGACTGGATTACCACGTGATTATGGATCAGGCGCCGTGGCTATACATCGCGGGACTGGCGGCGCTGGTGGCGGTGCTGCTGGTGGGACACACGCGATTTGGGGCGAAACGGTGGATTCCCGTGCTGGGGGAATTTCTCCAGGTGTCAGAATTGGTCAAATTGATTATAATCATAGTGTTGGCACGGTTCTTTGCGGAAGTGCGAACCGATGAGCTGAGCCTGCAGGACTTGATTAAAGCAGGGCTTCTGGTAGGCTTACCGCTAGCATTGATTCTGAAGCAGCCCGACCTTGGCACAGCGCTAGTATTAATGCCCATGCTGATTGTCGGAGCATTTCTAGCAGGGCTGCAATGGAAACATGCTGCAGTCATCGTACTGATAGGGATATTCATGCTGCCTGTAGGGTGGCATTTCCTGAAGCCGTACCAAAAGGAAAGAGTAACGTCGTTTATGCACCCTGAGGAAGACGCGAAGGGTTCCGGCTATCAGGTATTGCAGTCGAAGATAGCGGTGGGCTCTGGCGGATTTTGGGGGAAGGGATTCGGCAACGGCACGCAGAATCAACTGGGATACATTCCGGTCCGGTATTCCGACTTTATTATGTCGGCGTGGGCGGAAGAACAGGGATTTAAAGGCGTGCTGGTTGCTTTGGGGCTGTACATGGCGATGCTGTTGCGTTTGGTGCAGAATGCCCAGCGGGCGAAGGATCGCGCGGGAATGTTTCTGGTCATGGGCGTGGCAGCGGCGCTAGGGTTCCACGTATTGGTGAATGTGGCGATGGTCATCGGGGCGATGCCCGTCACAGGCATACCATTGCCTTTGATGAGCTACGGAGGATCGGCCACATTGTTTGTATTCCTGGCGATCGGACTAGTGATGAATGTCCGGCTGCGCCGATTCGTCAACTGAACGAAAGCCAGAACCGAGCGCACGACCTCATTTCAGGGAGGGGATGCGCCGGAAAAAGGCGGACCTTTGAAGCAGGTACGCCGGTAGAAATAAAGGATTTTTAAGAGTGAGGATAGCAACGTCCGCCGTTACCCCGGGAGTAACCCGGCAACGGACCAGCCTCGATAGCCAGAGGTCAAGGAAGTATGAGGGCCGTAGCGCGGCCACTCCCTCCGGCTTCGATCGCAATGCCGCAACAATAATGCTGTGGCCAGCGTGTCCCGATCAGGTTCGGGACGGCGCCTTGCCCTGGACCTCCGACAGAGAGGTTCCTGCGGCGGTGCATCCCAAGGAGTTTTCATGTCGAAAGAATTGGTTATATCGGCGTCCTCGCACGAGCGCAGGGTCGCCATTTTGGAAGAAGGACAGCTAGTCGAAATCTACATTGAGCGCGAGAAAGAATTTGCGCTCGTCGGCAGCATCTACAAAGGAAAAGTAACGCGAGTCCTGCCGGGCATGCAATCCGCATTCGTGGACATCGGTCTGGATGGCGATGCCTTCCTGTACGTCAGCGACGTATTCGAAAACCTGGAGGACTACGATCACGGTCACGGGGAAGCGCCGGTTGGCGTTCCGCCGGTGGTCCGTGGGAGCGTGCCGCCGATCGAAGTGTTGCCGGGCGAAACGTTGGCGGTGGCCGCGGGCGGGCGCGAAGAGATATTGCACCTGGACGAGCCGCACGCACACGAGGGACACGCGGTCCAGCCAGGCGTAAGCGAAGAACTTCATGGCGTGGATCATGAGTTCGAAGGCCGGGAAGGCGCAGAAGCGGAAGGGGCCGGTGAAGGGGCGGAAGTTTCCGATTTAGAGGAACGCCAGCCGGAATCGAACGCATCGGCACCGCAGAATTTCGCGCCAAGCTACAACCCCACGCGGAATTATCCGCCGAGAGTCGGCGGAGACCGCGGACAGGGGCAAGATCGAGGACAAGGGCGAGACCGCGGTGGAGATCGCGGCGGGGACCGCGGACGCGGACGGCGCGGGCGGTTTGGACGCAGGCGTGGTGGAGGAGGCGGGGGAGACCGTCACCATCCAGGCGGGGGAAGAAACCTGCCACCTTCGAAGTACGCATCACCACAGGGCGGGGAAAGGGATTCGCGCGGGTACGATAACCGGCGGCCGTCGGGGGATCGTGGTCCGGGACCATCGGCACCGGTGGAATCCCGCGAAGATGACATTGTGTTGCCGGGCGAGTCGCTGGCGAAGTATCGCGGCCGTCAGCAGCAGGCGCCGGTTGAGCCAGTGAGGGAGCAGGAGCCCGAAGAGCGGCAACCCAATTTCGAGCAGCCGGCGGCACGTCCGGCATTTGGCGCACAGCCGGCAACCGGGGGACCACGGCGGTTTTCCGGAAGCTTGCCGCATTGGGTACTGGCGGACAACGAAAGCGAAGCGGAAGGGGCCGGCGCGGAAGGTGCAACGGAAACGCACGCCGAAGAAACCGCGGAGTCCCTCACGCACGCGGAAGAACATCGGGAACAAGTTCACAGCGAACCGCAGCGAAATGGCGCGGCGGGCTTGAGTGAAGAAGAGCTGGCAGCGCTTTCCTCGCGGCTGGTGGAAGCCAAGCACGAAGAGACGCAGGCGCGGGCGGATGCGGACACGCTGGCGGGTGGAGCGGAGTTCGACGAAGAGGAAGCGGAAGAAGAAGCAGCGCTTCACGAAGAACACCGCGAGGAAGAATCGGACGATCTCCACGACGAACACCACGAGGAGGTTCACGAAGAGGAGAGCCACCTAGCCGCGGAATCCGAAGCAAGTGAAGAAGAACACGAGGAAACGGAATCGCAGGCGGGCTTGAGCGAGGCGGAACGCGCGGACATTGCGCATGACGAGGCGCTGGAGCACGTGGAATCGGAAGCAGCAGCGGCGGTCTCCGCAGCAGGTGGGACAAGCGAGATTATCATCGAAGAAGATGTGGTTCTTCTGCCCGGTGAGACACGCAGCGCGCGGGACAGCAGCGCTCCGCGAGAGGAATTTGTGCGGCGGGATTCAGCGCGAATCGGGAGTGACCCACGTTCGCGGTTCCAGCGTCCGCATCGCGGAGGAGGACGTGACCGCGGCAACGATCGCGGCGGGCGAGGACGATTTGACCGCAGAGGCGGTGGAGACCGCGGGCGGGCACGGTTCGACCGGAGGGGCGGAAGCGGTGGTGGCGGACACCATCGTGGACACCACGGCGGACATGGCACGCCGCAGCGCCGGCCACAACTGATTTCGGAGATGTTGAAGGCCGGTCAGGATGTGGTGGTGCAGATCGCCAAGGAGCCGTTGGGCAAGAAGGGCGCGCGGATCACGAGTCACGTGGCGCTGCCGGGACGCTTTTTGGTGTACATGCCGACGATTGATCACATCGGCGTGTCACGGAAGATAGCGAGCGCGGAAAACCGTTCGCGGCTGCGGCGGCTGGTGGGCGAAGCGCGCGGGAGTTATCCGGGCGGATTCATTGTGCGGACCGCGGCAGGCGGAGCGACCGACGACGAAATCCGGACAGACATCGAGTTCCTGGGGAAGACCTGGAACGAGATCAAGCAAAAGAATGAAGAACGCAAACCGCCGGCGCTGTTGCACCGCGACTTGAACCTTGTGGAACGGATTCTGCGCGATTACGTCAGCGACGACTTCACGGGTATCTGGATCGACAGCGAAGAAGAATTCGGCAAGGTGGTGGAGTTTGTCAGCCGCTTCCAGCCGAAACTGGTAAGCAAGGTCAAGCTGTACACCAAGGAACAGCCGATCTTCGAAGAGTTCGGGATTCAACACGAACTGGACAAGGCGCTGCGCGCGAAAGTGTGGCTGAAATCCGGCGGGTACATCGTGATCAATCACACCGAGGCGCTGGTGGCGATTGACGTGAACACCGGCAAGTTCGTGGGCAAGGGCTCCACGCGGCTGGAAGACACGATCGTCAAGACCAACCTGGAAGCGGTGAAGGAAATCGTGCGGCAAATCCGGCTGCGCGACCTCGGCGGAATTATCGTCGTGGACTTCATCGACATGGAAGAACGTCGGAACCGCGAAAAGGTTCTGTCCGCACTGCAGATGGCGCTGGAACAGGATAAGGCGCCGTCGAAGGCACTTTCGTTCAATGAGTTCGGGCTGGTGTGCATCACGCGGAAGCGCACGAAACAGGCGCTGGAACGCGTACTGTGCCAGCCGTGCCCGTATTGCACGGGGTCAGGGATGGTCAAGTCGATTCCGACACTGTGCTACGAGATACAGGCGGAAGCGCGGAAGATGGCTACGGCGGATCACGAAGGGCCGAACCTGACGCTGCGGGTACATCCAGAAATTGCGAAGGCGCTCAAGACGAGGGAATCGATTCTGATTGATGAACTCGAACAGAACGCGCACAAGCACATCATTATTCAGTCGGATGCCACGCTGCATTGGGAGCAGTACGACATCTACTAGTTCTCGGTTATCGTCAATCAATCCGCGGTGGAGCGGGGCGCCCGGGAGTGATCCTCGGGCGCCCCGTTTCGCATGCTTTTCGGAACTCATAAAGCGGTGTACGATGAACGAAAGGAAAGGCTTAGTATGCCAGCTTTGGATTGGTCACAATGCTCTGCGGTGGAAAGCGTTGCTGGGAAGGTGAGCGGCGCTTGGGTGCTTCGTGGCACGCGCATGCCGGTCTCCGTAATATTCGAAAATTTGGAAGCCGGCGCCAACATCGATGACATTATGGATTGGTTTGAAGGTTTGGATCGCGACCAGATTAAGGCCGTTATCGAATTTGCTGCCCGCAGTCTTGACGACACTCCTTCGTCCGCACTTACTCGCTGATGCTGGTCCTCTTTGACCAGGGGACTCCTGTCCCTATCCGCACATTCCTCAAAGGACATACAGTCCAAACGACCGCCCAGCGAGGGTGGGAGGAACTGAAGAACGGCGAACTGTTGAAGGCCGCCGAAGAGGCTGGATTTGAGGTGTTCCTGACTCCCGACAAAAATATCCGGCACCAGCAAAATCTGGCGATTCGCGCAATTGCGGTCGTGGTGCTCGGCAATCCGCAATGGCCGGTGCTGCGACGGCACGTGGACCGGGTAGTAGCGGCTGTGAATGCTGCAAGACCTCGCACTTACGTCGAAGTGGAAATCCCGGAAGGGTAAGCTCGACTGGAATTCGCGCAAGCAGGTCATCATTCAGGCCGACGCGACGCTGCATTGGGAGCAGTACGACATCTACTGAAGGCAGCAATCAGCGAGCAGATATCAGTGATCAGCAAGGGAAACGCCCGGGCTAACCGCTTGGGCGTTTTTGTTTGGGTGTATACTTCGCGCGAGTTCCGATGGGAGTACTGCCATGAACGAAGGTTTTACAGTCGGAAGAGTTTCCTGGAGTGCGGTGGAGAAGAAGGCGGCGCGCTACGCTTTTGATCGCGCGTATAGGAAGCAGTGTGAGTTGATTCGCGAGAAGGTGCGAAAGATGGCGGCCAAGGCAGCGGCGCCTGCGGATCTGTGGAAGATTCACGATTACCTTTCCAAGGAACGCGTGAGGACCGACGGATTGTTCGATTACAGATATTCGGTGCTGGTACGCGTGTTTGGCGCGCTTTTGCACGAAGGGTTGCTGGACACGGATGATTTGGCGGGACTCGGGGATGACAAGCTGGAAAAAATCCGGGGCTTGGCGAAATTCATGGCCGAATCTTGAGCATCCGGCTTAATGATACGGGTTGGTTTTTGTGGGAGACAGAAAACCCAGATGCTGGCCTGAAGACACGGCGTACGGGAGAAAAGCAAGGCGAGAGCGGACGGCCTCAGAAGGCCGTCCCTATGAAGCGAACATTGCGCGACCCGGGTTGCTGAGGGGCGGCGATGTGGCGGGTCAACCAAGAGGGATTCCTCACTCCGCGGACTCCGTTCGGAATGACGGTTTTTCAGCGCCCAGGAAGATCAGTCAGGAGCGGGGTCTTGGATGGCGCGAAAACGTTGTGCTTGGGCGGAGGCATGGGAGTGTTGCCCATGCGGTCTTGCCAGAGGAATTTGTTTAGGGCGACGTTGTCGGCGGCGTCGGCGTGGCTGAAGTCGAGGTCCTTCCCTTCTTTCCAATCCTTGGAGTTCATTTCGTAGATCAGGCCGTTATCGCGATTGCGGAAATCGGCGGCAAAGGCAGGTTGCGTGCCGGGTCCGTTGAAAGCGCGGCGTGCAGTTCGCAAGGTCGCCCTTCAGCACGACGATCAGAGGCGCTGTTTCCAATACCCAGGCAAGCGATGTCCATGGGCAACAGCCAGGACCTGAATCTTCGTCTCCGTTATTCGATAGATGACCGCAAAAGGAAACCGTCTCAAGATAAACTTTCGAACGCCGTGTTCGCCGCTGGGCCAGCGCTCGGGCGAGTCCGTCACCAATTCCAGAGCGCGATCCAACTCAGCGACGAAATTGCGTGCAGCGATCTCGCTCCGCCCCTTGTACCACATTAAGGCTGACTTGAATTCCTCGAGAGCTTCAGGGTGTATCTCGATCGGACTAACGGCCATTGAGGAGGGCGGAGATCTGGCGGCGTGCGGCTTCCCAAGGAATGGGTTTCACTTTGCCAGAATTCAACTCTTCGACCCGGCGAGCAATCTCAATATCCCACTGCTCTTCCACAGACTGGTCTACCGCGTCGTCCAGGCTTTCGAGCAGAGAGCCAGCAAGGGCGGCGCGCGCTTCGGTGGGAAGGGCCAGCGCTTTTTTCAATATTTCCGAAACGTCTTCAGCCATGCGTCCATTCTACTCCGGTCCGGCAAGTCCTTGTAGGGCTTCGAGCAGATTGTTGTTCCGGTTTGTAGGGCTAGTCGAGAGTGGGAGCGCTGGCATGAAAGCCAGCGCTACGGGGTTTTGGATGGCGCGAAAACGTTGTGCTGGGGCGGAGGCATGGGGGTGTTGCCCATGCGGTCCTGCCAGAGGAACTTGTTGAGGGCGACGTTGTCGGCGGCGTCGGCGTGGCTGAAGTCGAGATTCTTCCCTTCTTTCCAATCCTTGGTGTTCATTTCGTAGATCAGGCCGTTATCGCGATTGCGGAAATCGGCGGCAAAGGCAGGTTGCGTGCCGGGTCCGCTGAAGAGCGGAGCCATCACGGCGGCGCGGGAATCGTTGGCGTTCATGGGAGGCGCGCCGAGGAGAGCTTCGAGGGTACGAATCATGTTGATGGTGGTGTAGAAGGTGCGATCGACGAAGGGCTTGGGTTGCGGAAGGGGAGAATATTTGCTGATGACCAGAGCGATGCTGCGGTGGGAATCGACGTGGTCGGGGCCGTCCTGCGCATCGTCTTCCAGGACGAAGATAGCGGTGTCGTCCCAGTAAGGGCTGTGGGAGACGGCGTCGACGACACGGCCGACAGCGAGGTCGTTATCCGCGACAGAAGCGGCGGGGCGCGGCCGGCCCTTGGTAAGACCTGCAGTGTGATCGTTGGGCAAGCGCAGGAGAATGAATTGAGGAAGAGTGTCTTTGCCGGATTTGCGGGCGGCAAGAAAACCGTCGAACTCGTTGAGGAACTCGTCGGCGCGGAGCTGATCGGGATAGGCAACCTCGAAATCGGGGAAGAGTGGATCGAAATGGTCGCGCAATTCGACTTGCGAAGCGATGTTTTTGGCGAGCACGGGAATAGCCCAGGGATACGGACTGGGACCGCCGCGAGGATCACCGACATTTTTTTCGAGCGGCTCGCCTTTCTTGATCACCACGCGCGTGCAGGCTGAACCCGCGACCTGGGGCGGCCCGCTAGGCTCAATATCACCGAGATTGCCGTTGCACCACTTGGAGACAATGAATTCGCCGTAATGGCGATAGGTGATGTTGTGTTTTGCGAAATTTTTCCAAAGAAACCCGCCCGTGGGTTCGCCAGCATAGGGCAGGCTGTCTTCCGCGGAGACGCTGGAGAGAAATTGGCCTTCGGAATCGTAGGTATGCTCGCGGGCCCGGTAGCCTATGGGCCAGGTTTTTTCTACGTAGTCGGAGATGGAGGCGGAAGTGGACCAAATGTGGCCGTCGCCCGAAACGTCACCGCTGTCGTAGAAATTGTCGAGAATGCCGAACTGGCGAGCGAGCTTGTGCTGGTTGGGAGTAATGTCCTCGCCGTACATGGTGAGGCGTGGATCGCCATTGGCTTCGGAAACATCGCCGAAGACCTGATCGTAGGTGCGATTTTCCTTGAGGATGTAGATAACGTGATGGATTTTGTTTTCACCGGAGGAGAAGGGGATGTGGTCGACGTTGCCCTGCGCGGCATTGGTCTGGGTGGCGAGATCGGTGAACGCGGAAAGCTTGTCTTTCACGGTGCTGAGCGGAATGCGTGCGAGTGAACCATTGGTCATTGCGGGGGTATAGGGATATTGGGGCCGGCCGGTCTGACCTTGTGCCAGCATGACGGAATTGGGGCCTGAGCCGTGTCCTTTGGCGCTGGCGATGAGGAGATCGTTCGCGGTGGCAACGACGACGGTGGGATACCACTCTGTAGGAATGAAGCCAGCGGCGCGCATTGGCTCGCCGGAGGTGGGATGGCTGAGATCGAAGACCGCGACGGAATCCGAGATGGCGTTGGCGGAGAAAAGAGTTTTCTCGTCGGCGGAGAGAGCTAGGGATTCCGGATCGCTGCCGCCAAACATTTGGCCGGGAAGTTTGGTGGAGAGGGAGTAGCGGAGCTTGCCCGTGTTGGTGTCCAGAACGTCGATTTCGTCGCGATTTGTTAGGGCAACGAAAAGGCGCGAGTTATCGCGCGAGAGGAGCAAGGCTGTGGGGTGTGAGCCTCCCTCGAGAGGAGCCGCGGGCTTGCGCAACGGGATAAAACGGAGGACGCGGCCGGTGAGAAGGTCTAGTTCGGCGATGGCGGAAGCATTCCACAGAGAAACGAAGCCGCGCTTGCCGTCGGAAGTCATCACGGTGGTGTAGGGCAGCGAGGCGGGAATGCGGTTGAAAGTGGAGAGGTCGAAACGGTGGATGATTTTGCCGTCGGAAGTGCTGAGAAGGAGAGCTTCATCGGAGCTGTTGGAGGCGACGAGGAGACGCTCAGCACCATCGCTGATGCCGAGGCTGAGGCCGGCGGGATAGGTGACGTCCTTGAAATCATCGCGACGCAGTTTGCCGTGAGGCAGATTAGTGCGAGGAGCGAGCGGGAAAAATCGCTCGGGCGTGACTTCACCATTCTGGAAAGTGTAAACGGCGATTCCGTTTCCCGTGCTTTCCTTCCCTTTCCCGAGCGGATCGGTGAGCGAAGCCATGGAAGCGTAGAGATGCTTTCCGTCGAGGCTGAACGCGAGGCCGAGGAAATAGGTTTGCTTGACGTGACGGCCGAGGCGATCGTCGGGGAAATCGCGGACGGAATCGGATTCGAGATTCAGGACGGTGAGAGATTGTTTCTGGCTGGAAGTGTAGGCGGCGTAGCCGCTGTGGAGAAAAACAGCGAAGCGGCCATCGGGTGAAACCGCAGCGGCGGTGGGGAAATTATTTATGCGGCGCGGATTGCCGGGAAGCTCGCCAAAGAGTTTGCTATTGGGGATTTGCGTGCGCGATGGCGTGGACGCGTCTTGAGCGACGAGAGGAATGGCGACGAGCAACAGATAAACGAACGACCGAAGGGGAAAATAAGCGATTTGCATTGACGCATTATAGGGGATTTTGGCCGAAGTAGAGGTAAACGGTGAGTGAAGAGAGGCCAGCTTCCCTTGGCTGAGCGGGCCGCTTGGAGGGCGGTGCCTACTGGCTGGAATAGCGCTGCTCTCTCCAGGGGTCGCCGTAGGCGTGATAGCCGTTGCGTTCCCAGAAGCCAAGGCGATCGTGATCGAGCAACATGAAACCACGAACCCATTTCACACTCTTCCAGGCATAGAGATGGGGAACGACGAGGCGGACGGGTCCACCGTGATCGGCGGAGAGCGGGGCGCCATCATGTTCGAAGGCGAAGAGTACGTTCGGACGCTGGAGATCCTGCAAGGGGATGTTGGAGGTGTAGCCTTCTTCGGCGAGGACGAGAACGAATTCAGCGCCGGGTTGCAGAGTGACGCGTTTGAGAACTTCAGTGAAGAGCACACCTTTCCAGAGATTGTCGAGACGGCTCCAGCGGGTGACGCAGTGAAAGTCGGTGGTGACTTCGGTTTGAGGAAGGGCACGAAACTCGTTCCAGGAAAGGCGGACTGGTTCTTCCACTAAACCGGTGATCTGGAAATCCCACGTGGCGGGATCAAAATGCGGGACGCTGCCATTGTGGAGGATGGGCCATTTCAGCGTGAGGGACTGGCCAGGAGGCAGGCGGCCAGAGGCACGAGCTACCTTTTCTTTGGCGCGCCGGCCGCCATCATCCCCGAAGATCGGCATAGTGATTCGCCTCCTTCTGCTTAGAGTGCCATCTGGTGAATTGGTTTCACAACTGCTGTCCGAAGACGCCAATTTGGCAGCAGACAATGCGGCTGTTTCGTTGGTTTGAGCGGCCCGGTAGATTCGGGGCGTGGAGATTCTTCGACTGATCCGCAGACGTAGTCCGATGGGAGAACAACAACCCATCGCAAAAGCGAGAGGAACAATGGCAACTAAACCACAAACCAACCACAGCGATCTGATCGGCGGAGCACTGGAACTCGCTGAGGAGCGGTCAAGGGCATACTTGCGCAGTGTACATTACCGGCGAGTGTATCCGAACGAGTATGCGCTGGCGGCGCTCAAACTTTTTCACGAGCCCATGCCGGAAATGCCGAGTCATCCCGCGGATGTGGTACGGATGCTCGACGAATATGGGTCGCCAGCGACGGTCGCCACAACGGGCGGGCGCTATTTCGGGTTTGTGATCGGTGGAACGGTCCCGGCGGCTTTGGCGGCGAGCCGGCTTGTTGAGACGTGGGACCAGAACGCGGTATTTCGTGTGATGTCACCGGTGGTAGCTGAAATTGAAGACGTGGTTCTGGAGTGGGTCCGCGAGATTTTGGGTCTGCCGGAAGGATGCGAAGGCGGGATTGTGACTAGCGCTACTGCGGCGAACTTTACGGCTCTGGCCGCGGCGCGACATGCGTTACTGGCGCGAAGTGGGTGGAATGTGGCGGAGGACGGGATGTTTGGTGCGCCGCCAATTGAGGTGGTGGTGGGAGATGAGGTGCACGCGTCGATTCTGAAGGCGTTGAACCTCGCGGGATTAGGGCAGAAGCGAGTAACCCGCGTTCCAACGGACAGGCAGGGGCGCATGAGGGCCGACAAATTGCCGAAACTGAAGAAGAATTCGCTGGTGTGCATTCAGGCGGGGAATGTGAATACGGGCTCATTTGATCCGGCGAAGGAAATTTGCCGGTGGGCCCACGAGAGCGAAGCGTGGGTGCATGTCGACGGGGCGTTTGGCTTGTGGGCTGTGGCTTCGCCGAAGTATCGGCATTTGGTGTCAGGTTTCGAACTGGCCGATTCGTGGGGAACCGATGCGCACAAGTGGCCAAACGTGAATTATGACTGCGGCGTTGTGATGGTTCGCGATGCCGCGTCATTGCGGGCGGCTATGACCATGAGCGCCGCGTATCTGCAGCCGGGAGCGCAGCGCGAGCCTGCCAATCAGACACCGGACGCGTCGCGGCGGGGCCGCGCAGTGGAATTGTGGGCGGGACTGAAATCGATGGGAAAGCAGGGACTGGCAGAACTAATCGAGCGGACTTGCGGGCATGCGAAGCGATTCGCGTCGGCGCTGAGCGAGGCCGGGTACGAAATATTAAATGATGTGGTGATCAATCAGGTGTTGGTGTCGTTTGGGTCTGCGGAGCTCACGCGTGAGGTGATGCGGCGATTGCAAGAAGACGGCACGTGCTGGTGCGGAGCAACGGAGTGGCAGGGTAGAACGGCGATGCGGATCAGCGTATCTTCCTGGGCCACCACAGAAGCAGACGTCGAACAGAGTCTTGCGGCGATACTGCGTATCGCGCGGGAAGTGCGCAGATAAAATTGCGGCGTTCTCGCAGCAAGGGTAGACGAAATGCGTCGTCGGGAAGAAAACGGGTTCGTGCAGCCTACTTGATATCGACTTCGAGGCCGCCGACCCAACCTGCCACGAGATTGTAGATGAAAGCGGTGATCGCGAAGGCGACTCCGCCGATGACGCCGTACATGATCGGCATGACGATGATTGCACCCACTCCCGTGGCGACACCCATGACGGAAGAGAGTCCTGACGGGGCACTGGGCCCCAAGTGAGAGGCGATGCCACCAGCCATTAAAGAGATGAGAGCAAACAGGACTCCAACGATCAATCCAATAAGAGCATACAAGGTCAAGCCAATCTTAAAGGCTGAACCGGGGGAAACGCGGGCAATGACGGCCATAGTGTCCCTCCTTTGCCGCACATGGTAGCAGAAGTTCCTGCGGCGGTTTGCAGGGATTCTGTGAATACGCGTGGTATGCTTTCTGGCATGACAGCCCGCATACTGGACGGCCTGAAAATCCGCGACGAAATTTTTGGCGAACTAAAGGGCGAGATCGCGAAACTCACCGCGCAAGGCGTGCGGCCGGGACTTGCCGCAGTGCTGGTGGGAGAGAATCCGGCGTCACAACTTTATGTGAAGAGCAAAATTGCGGCGTGCGAAGAACTGGGGATGGCGAGTTGGCTGCATACGCCTCCAGCCAATGTTTCGACGGAATACATGCTGCAGCTGATTCGGGATCTGAACGAGGATGACAACGTGGACGGCATCCTGGTGCAATTGCCGCTGCCGGGACAAATCGATTCGAAGAAAGTGCTGGAGGCTGTCGATCCCGCGAAGGATGTGGACGGATTTCACCCGGTGAGTTTGGGGAAGTTGGTGAGCAACCGGCCGGGGCTGGTGGCGTGTACACCGGCGGGGTGCATGGAAATGTTGCGCCGGTACAAGATAGCGATTGAAGGCGCGAACGCGGTGGTGCTGGGGCGGAGCGACATTGTGGGTAAGCCGATGGCGCTTTTGCTGATGCACGCGAATGCAACGGTGACGATTTGTCATTCGAAGACGAGGGAACTGCCGGAAGTGGTGAGGCGCGCGGACATTGTGGTGGCGGCGATGGGCAAGGCAGGATACGTGCAAGCGGATTGGATTCGTCCCGGGGCAGCCGTAATTGATGTGGGAACGAATAAAGTGACGGACGCCGCAGAGGCGGAGAAACTGTTGAAAAATTTCCCGCAACGACTGGAGAAATTCCGAGCCAAGGGCAGTGTGCTGATTGGGGATGTCCACCCGGACGCGGTGTTTACTGCGGGAGCGCTTTCGCCGGTGCCGGGCGGGGTTGGGCCGATGACGATTACGATGTTGATGAGCAATACGGTAAAGGCGGCACGGCTGCGGCGGGGGAAAAGTTCGGTGGTGGCGGGGCAGTAGGTAGAAGGGATGGTTTCAATTGAATTGTTGTGGACGCTCGCTACGCTCGGGATGACAGATTTCATAATTTTTCCACGAACGGTGGAGGCGCGCGCTCACGACAGAGCGCGGTGCGCTACGAACAAAACAATATGCTGAAAATGGGACTCACCGGGGGGATAGCCAGCGGGAAGAGCGCGGTGGCGGCGATGCTGCGCGAGATGGGTTTTCCAGTGCTGGAAGCGGATGTAGTTGCGCACAAGTTGTTGGAGCCAGGGCAGGCGGCGCATGACGAAGTGTTGCGGGAATTCGGGGCGGAGTTGGCCGATGCATCGGGAAAGATTGATCGAGCGAAGCTGGGTACGCTGGTGTTTGCGGATCCGGCGAAGCTGGCGAAGTTGAATAAAATTATTCATCCGCGAGTGGAAGAAATTGTCTTCCGGAAGTTTGAGGAGTGGAAACAGAGCGGGGTGCGGGACGCCGCCTTTGTGGAAGCGGCGCTCTTGGTGGAGGCGGGAATTGTGGAGAAGCTGGATGGGTTGGTGGTGGCAATTTGTACACCAGAGCAGCAGATGGAACGGTTGCGGGTGCGAGGGATGAGCGAGATCGAAGCGAAACGACGAATGGCAGCGCAAATGCCGGTGGACCAAAAGTTGCGGCACGCGACGGAGACGATTGATTGCTCGGGGACATTGGAGGAGACGCGGGCGCAGGTGCGGGCGCTGGCGGCGAAGTTGAGGAAGAGGGGATCCGCGTAGAGCGGCGCCTCTTAGGTTACTAAACGAGTACTCTGATCCACTGAGACTGAAAGAATGTGTCGCACCTACGGCGCTTGGGTTTAGGGATTATATTCCCAGCTCTTACGAGCTGGGCTAACTTGTGCCGCGCCTACGGCGCTGGTTCTGAGGGCGGCCTAATGTTCAGAACGAAGAAATTGAATTCAGCCGGGCCGGTAAGGGGATTTAGGCGGAGTTAGGCGCGGGTGAGGGTGGCGGCGCGGGCGGCTTCTAGGAGTTTGGACGCGTTGGCGCGAATATCGCCGTGGGCGAAGACGGCGCTGCCGGCGACTAGCAATTCAGCGCCGGCTTTTACGATGTCGGTTACGGTTTCCAGGTCGACTCCACCATCCACTTCAATGCGGAAATCGAGTTTGCGTTCTGCACGCATGCGCGCCAGGGCGGCAATTTTGTTCAGGGCATTGGGGATGAATTTTTGGCCGCCGAAGCCGGGGTTGACGCTCATGACCAGCACGTGATGGACGAGATCGAGGACCTCGGTAAGGGTCTCGACGGGAGTGGCAGGATTGAGGACTACACCGGGCTTGCAGCCGTGAGAAGCGATCAGGTGGAGGGAGCGATCGAGATGGACGCAAGCTTCCTGATGCACGGAGATCCAGTTGGCGCCGGCTTCGGCAAATTCGGGGATGAAGAGGTCAGGATTTTCGATCATGAGGTGGCAATCGAAAGGAACTTTCAGTTGTTTGCGGAGAGAGCGAACGACTGGGGGGCCGATGGTGAGGTTGGGGACGAAGTGGCCATCCATGACGTCGAGGTGGAGGACGGTGCCGCCGCCCTCGATGGCCTGTTGGGCTTCGGCGGCGAGTTGCGCGAAATTGGCGGAGAGAATTGAGGGGGCAAGTTCGATGTTCATGGAACGGTGGTGGCTCCTTCCCCGAAGATGGAATTATACGATGGATGAAGCGGCCTTAGGCGCTCAAAGCCGATGGGCGTGCAACAGAACGGACCGCTTCTGAAGGCGGTCCCTACAAAGGCGACGGAAAAGCAGGTCCCTCGCTCCGCTCGGGATGACACCGTATGCGGCGGCGCGATTTGGGATGCGGCAGCAGGGCTGCCGTTGAGCGTTTGGGAGGTGGAGTTAGGGTTACGCGAAAGCGGGAGCTAGGCTCCCGCACTCCAAAGGTTGCCAAGGGATGGTGGAGTGTTTGGAACTGCTTTCGAGAGTAAGTTCGAGGGCGACCATGACGTTTAGGATTTGTTGGGGAGTGACGAGCAAGGGCGCGTTGTTGAGGATGGCGTCGCGAACGTTGGCATAGAATTCGCGCCAATCGCCGATGGAGGGGATCTTGCGCGTGGTGGCGGTTCCGTTGTCGACCAGGGTGAGCTCGCCGTAGTTTTCTTCTTTTTCCATGACCCAGGAGGGGCCAGTGGGAATTTGGCCGTTGCGGAGGTTGGGTTCGAGGGGGTCGAATTCGCGTTTGAGGTAACTTCCCTTTTCGCCGAGGACGACCAGGCGGGGGCGCGGCGCAGCGGACATCATGGTGGCACGGAGGAGTGCGCGGGCACCTTCCGGGTAATGAAGGAAAATGTCGAAGGCGTCGTCGGTGGAAAAGCCGGGGCGCTCGATGCGCACGTCGGCGGTTATGGCTTGCGGAGTGCCGAGCAGCATGAAGGACTGATCGAGGAGATGAGGCGCGAGGTCGAAGAGTACGCCGCTGCCGGGGCCGGGCTTCTCACGCCAGGCGTTGGGCTTGGAAGTAGGACGGAAGCGATCGTAAGTGGATTCGAAACGGAGGATGCGGCCGAGGTCGCCGGTGGCGACGGTTTGGCGGAGGGCCTGGAAATCGGCGTCGAAGCGGCGGTTGTGGTAGACGGTGAGGACGCGGCCAAGTTTTTTGGCGAGGTTGAGAAGTTCGATGGCTTCCGCGACGCTGGTGGTGAACGGCTTGTCGACGACGACGTGGCGCCCGGCTTCGAGGCAGCTCTTGGCGAAGGGGAAATGGGTCTGGTTAGGAGTGGAGATGGCGATGAGTTGGAGGGAATCGATGGAGAGGAGTTCGTCAAGGGTGCGGACAATGCGGACGTCTGGGTAGAGTTGCGCGGCGGAATCGCTGGTGCGTTGGAGAATTGCGACGAGGCGGAGGCCAGGAACTGCGCTGATTACCGGTGCGTGGAAACAACGACCGCCTAGGCCGAAGCCGATGAGACCTACATCGATCATTGCGTTTTCCCCTCGCAGGTAACGCCGAATCTCAGTCAGTGTAACACTGGCGGATGGCTGCACTGGCGCAAGCGAGTTGGTGGGTGCTGGCAGGGCGGTATATCCTTCTTGGCGTGGAGAAGAATTCGGGGACACGTCCGGGGCCAGCGCGAGGATTGTATCTCGGGCTAGCGGTGACGATTCTTGCGGTGCTGGTGTACGCGGCGTACATCACCGTGCAATTCGCGGGGTTGCGGAAATTGCAGAGCGAGATGGTGGATCGCAACCGGCGGGATTCGCTGCAACTGCTAAGGATCCAGAATGATTTGAATTCGCTTGGGCTGGCGATGCGGGACATGCTGGATGCCAGCGAACCTTATCCGCTGATTGCGTGGAGCGCGCAGTTTGACCGCATTCATACGGATCTGGACGACGCGTTGCGGTTGGAAGCGCCACTTTCGGAGGCGGCACCGACGAGTGAGCAGCGCCGCTATCTATTTCAGGCTTTGAATCAGTTTTGGGATGCCAGCGACCGGATGTTTGGGCAGGCCGCGTATGACGAAGATTTAGCACGAGAGCAGGTGCGGGACACATTGCAACCGCGGCAGGCGGCGTTAAGTTCGGCGGTTTCGCGGCTGCTGGTGCAGAACAATGAAGCGGAAGAAGAGGCGGCCGGGCGCATTGCGGAAATTTATGGGCGCGTGCAGCGACAGCTCTATTTCTTTCTGGCGGCGATTTTGCTCGCGATTGTGCTAACGAGCTTGTATTTGATCCGGAACAACCGGCGGCTATTTGCGCATGTGGAGGAGTTGTCTTCGCAGAGAAGCGACCTGGCGCAGAAGCTGATTTCCACGCAGGAATCGACGCTTCGGCATATCTCGCGGGAATTGCATGATGAGTTTGGACAAGTGTTGACGGCTATTGGTTCGCTGCTGCGACGGACGGATAAGCAGATCCCGTTGGATTCGCCGTTGCATGCGGACTTGCAGGAAGTGCGGGAGATTGCCCAGAACACATTGAACAATATTCGCAGCTTGTCGCAGGCGCTGCATCCGGTGTTGCTGGACGAGGCGGGGTTGGAGAGTACGCTGGATTGGTACATCCCCACGGTGGAACGACAGAGCGGGCTTGTGCTGCACTACGAAAAGTCGGGGGAACCATTTGCGGTGGAAGCTGGGGCGGGCGTGCAGGTTTATCGTGTGCTGCAGGAAGCGTTGAACAATGTGAGCCGTCATTCGGGTGCCAAGGAGGCCTGGATTCGCTTGCGGTTCCAGCCCGCGCAGTTGGAACTGGAAGTGGAGGATCACGGAAAAGGACTGGCGCCGGTAGAAGGGCAGACGGGGATCGGACTGGTGGCGATGCGAGAGCGGGCGGAGCTTTTGGGGGGAACTGTGACGGTCTCGGCGATGGGGGCGTCGTCCGCGAATGGAACGGGGACGCTGGTGAAACTGCGGATTCCGAGGGCAAAGGTGGAGATGCATGGGGAATAAGTTGAAAGTGCTGTTGGTGGACGATCACGCGCTGGTGCGGCGGGGGTTTCGGCGAATGCTGGAGGACGAAGCTTCGTTCCAGGTGGTAGGTGAGGCGAGCGACGGGCTGGAAGCGGTGGAGTGCGCGGAAAAACTGGAGCCAGACGTGATTGTGATGGATTGCGCGCTGCCGCAGATCAACGGGATTGAGGCTTCGCGGCGGATCCTGACGAAAAGGCCGGAGACGGCAATCTTGATGCTGAGCATGCACTCCGAAGATACGTTGATCCGACAGGCTCTAGAAGCAGGGGCGAAGGGGTACGTGCTGAAGAACGCGATGGATCTGGATCTGGTGAGCGCAATCAAGAAAGTGGCGGAAGGGACGATGGTGCTCGACCCACAGATTACGCGGGGAGGAACGCTGAAGGGCGAGCGAGATACGGGGTTGACGCCGAGAGAGCTGGAAATTCTGCAACATATCGTGGCGGGAAAATCGAACAAGGAAATTGCCACGGAGCTGGGCCTAAGCGCGAACACGGTGTCGGTGCACCGGGCGAATATCATGGATGCGCTGGGAATCCACAAGACGGCGGAGTTGGTGGTGTATGCCATCCGCAACGGGCTCGTGAACCTGCCATGAGGCTTCCGTGAAGCGGCGCGAGTTTATCTGGAACGGAATTGGGGCAGGTTTGATCGCGGGGGCTGCGCCGGGTTCGCTGAGAGCGGCAGCAGCGAGTCCGGGATTTCGATTTGTGGATGTGACAAGCGCGGCGGGAATTCACTTCGAACATAACAGCGGGGCGTATGGAGGAAAGCTGCTTCCAGAAACGTTGGGATCCGGGTGCGCGTTTCTGGATTACGACGCGGACGGGTGGCAGGACATTCTGCTGGTGAACTCGATGGACTGGCCGGGGCATAAGCGCCAGCGCACGACGTTGAAGCTTTACCACAACAATCGCAATGGGACGTTTACGGACGTGACGAAGCCGGCGGGCTTGGATGTGGAGATGTATGGAATGGGCGTGGCCGTCGGGGACTACAATAACGACGGCTTTCCGGATGTTTTTATAACGTGCGTGGGGCAGAGCCGGTTATTCCGGAATACGGGCAAAGGCACGTTTGTCGATGTGACCAAAGCGAGCGGATTGCTGGGGAAACAGGGGTTGAGCACGTCAGCGGTATGGTTCGACTATGACCGCGATGGGCTGCTGGACCTATTTGTGTGCAACTACGTGCGATGGACAGCGGAGACGGACGTGTTCTGCAGCCTGGATGGAAAAAACAAATCGTACTGTACGCCGGAAGCGTATCGCGGAGACACCTGCTGGCTGTATCACAACCGTGGGGATGGAACATTTGAAGATGTGACGGCAAGCAGCGGAGTGTTTGACAGCAGTTCGAAGTCGCTGGGCGTGGCAATGCTGGATTATGACCAGGATGGCTGGCCGGACTTGCTGGTCGCGAATGATACGCAGCCGAACAAACTGTACCGCAACCTGCACAACGGAAAATTCAAGGATGTGGCCGTGGAAGCGGGGTTGGCGTTCAGCACGGAAGGAAAAGCGCGGGCGGGAATGGGTGTGGATGTGGCAGACTTCGAGAACTCGGGAAAAGTGGGAATTGTCATAACGAATTTCGATAACGAGATGATCGGATTGTACCGGTTTGCGGGAAAGGGCTACGACGACGTGGCGATGCAAACGGGATTGGGAGCGGCGTCGCGAAACACCTTGGGTTTTGGGTGCGTGTTTTTTGATGCAGACCTGGATGGGCTGCAGGATATTGCCATTGCCAACGGACACATCGACGACACGGTACGGAATATTCGCGGAAACGTTGGATATGCGCAACCCGCGCAGCTCTTTCAGAATTTGGGTGGAGGAAAGTTTCGCGATGTGGCGGAAGACATTGGCGGAGGATTTGATAAGCCGAAGGTGGGGCGCGGGTTAGCGGTGGGAGACTTTGACCGTGATGGGGATTTGGATGTGCTGCTGACGACGAACAAAGGTAGCGCGCATTTGTACCGCAATGATGTGGAGAACGCTAATCGCAGCGTTCGATTGCGGTTGGCGGGGACAGAGTCGAATCGGGATGCGATTGGAGCGGTGGTACGAGTATTTGGACAAGGACAGCAACAGACGCGGATGGTGAGAAGCGGTTCGAGTTATCTGTCGCAATCGGAATTGCCGGTGACCTTTGGCGTAGGCAAGCAGGAGAAGATCGATCGCGTGGTGATCGAATGGCCGAACGGGAGGAAGGAAGAGTACAAGGATTTGAAGGCGGGAAAAGCGTTCCAAGTGACTGAAAGCAAGGGCATTGCGGAGGACTCGAAGGGGTAGTGCTTTCGCATTATTGCCAGGTGTGCCGAGAGAATCTATAAAGAGAACAACTTTTGCAGACGCTTCTCACAGTCATCCCTTCGCTGACTCCAAGAAGCACCCCAACAAACTTTGCGGCCGGGTCACGGAACCCGGCCGCATTTTTAATTGTTGGAGAGAGCGATCGAAGAAGATCGAACGGGGGAAATTGAATGAAACGCTGGCGTTCTCTGAGCGTTTTGCTCCTAGCTCTGACTGCAATTTACCTTTTCGCATTTCCCACGGCGACGATTGTTTATGCGGTGACGGTGCTTTTGCACACGGGGCTGGGTGTGTTACTGGCCCTGGGACTTGTTGTTTATTTGTTTCGTGGAATTGGTAAGGACACGTGGCTCGCACGGATCGGTTGGGTGTTGATGGCGGCAGGGGCGGCGCTGGGAGTTGCGCTGATTTATCTGGGGACGCCGCATCGGCTGAAGGGATGGCTGTACGCGCACATTGTGATTTGTATGCTGGGCGTGGTGTTGCTGGCAACGGCGTGGATGAAAGAGCGTGGGTGGTTAGGCGCGAGCAGTCTGCAACGAACTGTTGGCTTCGTCGGGATTTTGGTGGCCGCAGTGCCGATTGCGTGGGGGGCGTGGTGGATTCGAAACGTTGCGTGGAGCAACGCGTATCGAGTGACGAATCCTCCGATTTCACCGGTGACCATGGATAACGAAGGTGACGGGCCTCAGGGGAAGTTTTTTCCGAGTTCGGTGCAGACGACGGATGGCAGGAACATTCCGGCAGATTACTTTATGCAGTCGAAGGCGTGCGAACGGTGTCACGCGGATATTTATAAACAGTGGGAAAGCTCAGCGCATCATTTTTCGTCGTTCAACAACCAGTGGTATCGCAAAAGCATTGAATACATGCAGGACGTGGCGGGCGTAAAACCTTCGAAGTGGTGCGCGGGCTGCCACGACCCGGCGCTGCTGTTCAGCGGGTTGATGGACACGCCGATCAAGCAGACCGTGAACCGGCCGGAGGCTCGGGCGGGACTGAGCTGCATGATGTGCCACAGCATCGTTAAAGTGAAAAGCACGATGGGGCAAGGGGATTTCGTACTGGAATATCCGAAACTGCACGCGCTGGCGGCGAGCGAAAACCCAGTGGTTCGTGGACTGCATGACTTTATGGTGCGACTGAATCCGGAGCCGCACCGGCGCGTGTTCTTAAAGCCATTCATGCGGGAGCAGGTACCGGAGTTTTGCTCGGGGTGTCACAAAGTACATCTCGATGTGCCGGTCAACAACTACCGGTGGATTCGTGGATTCAACGAGTACGACAACTGGCAGGGCAGCGGAGTTTCGGGTCAAGGGGCACGGGCATTTTATTATCCGGCGACGCCGATGATGTGCGCGGACTGCCACATGCCGATGGTGGCTTCGAAGGATGAGGGCAGCGTCAATGGCTATGTCCACTCGCACCGATTCCCGGGAGCGAACACCGCAGTGCCGATGGCCAATGAAGATCAGGCGCAGTTTGACGCCAGCAAGAAGTTTTTGCAGGACAAGGAATTGACGGTAGATATTTTTGCGATTTCGCCAGCCGGGAAAAGGCAAGGCGAGGAGAAAGCAGCGGATTATCCAAAACAGGAACTATCCACGAGCTTCGCGGTTGGAGAGGAAGCGGATGTTTCGCTGCCGAAAGGCCCGGCGGGTGAAGCTCGCCCGATCACGGCGCCGCTGGGCCGAGTGGATGCGGCGGTGCGGCGCGGAGATGACGTGCTGGTGGACGTGGTGGTGCGGACGCGCAAAGTAGGGCACTTCTTTCCGGGCGGAACCGTGGATGCGTTTGATGTGTGGCTGGAGTTGCAGGCCGTGGACGAAAAGGGGCAAACGATTTTCTGGAGCGGGAAGGTAGGGGACAACGGCAAGGGGCCGGTGGAGCCCGGGGCGCACTTCTACAAATCGCTGCAGATCGACGCGCACGGGAACCCGATCAACAAACGAAATGCGTGGTCCACGCGAGCGACGGTATACGTTCATTTGATCCCGCCAGGCGCGGCGGACACGGTCCATTTCCGGATGCATGTGCCGGAGAGTGCGGGGGAACACATCACGTTGCATTCGAAGCTGAATTACCGGAAGTTTCAGTGGTTCAACACGCAGTTTGCGTTCGGAGGAGTACCGGACGCGTCGCAACCAGGTGGAGAACATACACCCGACTACGATGACCGCAGGTTTGCGTTTAGCGGCGATCTTTCCGGGGTTTCGAGCAATAAGAAAGAGATCCCGGATCTACCGGTCATCACCGTTGCGGAAGACATGAAGACGCTGAACGTTTTGCCACATTCGGCAGCGGCGCCCGCACCCAAGGTGGAGTGGTCGAAAGAGGATTGGACGCGGTGGAACGATTATGGAATAGGGCTGTTTCTGCAAGGTGATCTGAAGGGGGCGGAGCAGGCGTTCACGGAGATCACGCAAATGATGCCCGACAACGCGGACGGATGGACGAATGTGGGACGCGTGCGGGTGCAGGAGGGAAACACGGAGGGCGCGCTGGAAGTGCTCAAGAAAGCATTGGCACTGAAGCCGGGGCTGGCGCGCGCGAATTTCTTTTATGCGCGGGTGCTGAAGGAAGAAGGAAAGTACGACGAGGCGGCCGTGGTGTTGCGTGAAGTGTTGGCGCAATATCCCAAGGATCGCGTGGTACACAATGAATTGGGGCGCGTGCTGTTTCTGCAGAAGCGCTATGCGGACGCGGTGAGGGAATTGCAGCAGACGCTGGCCATCGATCCGGAGGACCTGCAGGCAAATTACAACCTGATGCTCTGCTATACGGGGCTGGGCGATGAAAAGACGGCGAACGAATACAAGGATCGCTATTTGCGCTTCAAGGCGGATGAAGCTTCGCAGGCGTTGACGGGAGCGTACCGGCAGGCGCATCCCGAAGACAACAATGAACGGCAGGCGGTGCACGAGCACGAGAGTGTGGCGCTAAATGCGAAGCTGGCGGCGAAACACGCTGGTGCGGTTGCAACGGCGAAGCAGCGGCAACCTTCGGCAGATGCTGGGCGATGAGCGTATCTACAACACACAAATAAGGGGCAGGCAAACATGACCTGGATCAAAACGATTCGCATGGAAGATGACGAGCGCGTGCGCAACGCAGTCACGGAGCAGCGGAGATTATATCCGATGGAATACGCGACGCCGGTGCCAAGCGTGGATGATGGGTTTGAGAACAGCATTGTGGGCTCGCACACGCTGTTTCCTGATGTGATGTTCCACTCGTTCAGTGCGTTTGGGGCGATGATGTCGCCGGAATTGCCGCTGAAGCGGGAACAGCACGAAATGATTGCGACGATGGTGTCGGTGACGAACCGGTGCTTTTATTGAATCGAATCACACGCAGAGTTTCTGCGCCGGGTAAGCCTGAAAGAGGAAATGGTGGAGGCGTTGAGGAAGGATTTCCGGAGTGCGCCAATCAGTGAACAAAACAAGGTGATGCTGGAGTATGTGGTGAAGTTGACTCGCGACGCCACGCAGTGCAGCCCGGAGGATCACGCGAAGTTGCGAGCGGTAGGCTTTGATGATCGAGGCATATTGCAGATAACGCTGATTGCGTCGTGGTTCAACTACATCAACCGGGTCGCGGACGCGTTGGGAGTCGGACGCGAGGGGAAAGCGGAGAACAGGTGAGACTGGGCTTTGGAGGAGTGTTGTTGTTGGTTTGCGCGGCTGCACTGCTGGGGCAAACGGTGAAGGCTCCGGCGGAAAGCGCCGCCATCACGTTCCGGGATATCACGCAGCAGGCGGGAATTCATTTCGTTCACAACAATGGGGCGTTCGGAAAGAAATATCTGCCGGAGACGATGGGGCCGGGCGTTGCGTTCATCGACTACGACAATGACGGCTGGCAGGATATTTTCATCGTGAATGGCACGGACTGGCCGGGACAGGCGTCGAAACACAGCACACCGAAGCTATATCACAATAACCACGACGGCACATTCACGGACGTGACGCACAAGGCTGGACTGGACATCGAGATTTTGGGGATGGGCGTGGCGGTGGGCGATTACGATAACGATGGATATGACGATTTGTTTGTAACCGCGATGGGGCAGAGCCACCTGTTCCACAACAATGGGAATGGAACGTTTACGGATGTAACGCAGGAGGCCGGGCTGATGGGGCCGAAGGAATTCAGCACGAGCGCGGCGTGGGTGGACTACGACAAAGACGGGAAGCTGGACCTGGTGGTAGCGAATTATGTGCAGTGGTCAATCAAAGAGGATTTGTACTGCACGCTGGATGGAAAGAGTAAATCGTATTGCACGCCGGAATCGTACAAGGGAGCGGCGGTGCGGCTGTGGCATAACCGAGGCGACGGGACGTTTGAAGATGTGACCAAGAAGGCGGGACTGGGGGAGCCGACGTCGAAAACACTGGGAATTGCAGTGCTCGATTACGACAATGATGGCTGGCCGGATTTGCTGTTTTCGAATGATACGCAACCGAACAAGCTTTATCGCAACAATGGGAATGGAACGTTTACGGAGAAAGCGGTGCTGGCGGGGGTGGCGTTCAGCGAAGATGGAGTGGCGCGCGCGGGGATGGGAGTGGATGCGGCGGACTATGATCGTTCGGGCATTCCGAGCCTGCTGATTACGAATTTTGCCAACCAGATGATTTCGCTTTATCACAACGAGGGAAAAGGGCTGTTCGTGGATGAGGCGCCGCGCTCGGAGATCGGGCGCGACACGCTGCTGACGCTAGGATTTGGGTGCTTCTTCTTTGATTATGACCTGGATGGCTGGCCGGATATTTTGATTGCGAACGGACACATCGACGGGGATATTCAGCGAGTGCAGCCGAATGTGAAGTATGCAATGCCACCGCATGTATTTCGGAATTTGGGGAAAGGTAATTTTCAGGAGACGACAAAGAGTTTAGGAGCCGCGTTTGGAGCGCCGCGGGTAGGCCGTGGAGCGGCCTATGGCGATATCAACAATGACGGACGGCTGGATTTGCTGATGTCGACGAATGGCGGGCGGGCGTATTTGTTTGAGAATGACGCGACGGGAGAGGCGGCGCAGCAGAAGAGCTTGCGGATCAAGCTAGTCGGGGTGAAATCGAACCGGGACGGGATTGGGTCGGTGGTGAAATTGACGGCGGCCGGCGAAACACAAACGGAGATGATGCGGAGCGGGTCGAGCTATTTGTCGGCGAGTGAGTTAGTGCTGACGTTTGGGCTGGCGCGGCGTGATCAGGCAGACGCGATCGAGATTCGTTGGCCCAGCGGGCAGGTGGATAAGTTTTCGAACGTAGCGGCGGGGCAGACGATTACGGTTACGGAAGGAAAAGGGGTCACGTCGAGCCGGAAGTACGGGACGCGGTAGTGGGGGTTTGAGTGGCAATGGGAATAAGTTAGGGTGTGTCTCGGGTGCGGACCGCCTCAGAAGGCGATCCCTACGACAAGTGCAGGCGGTGAGCGGCTATTAGGGCTTGGCCAAGGCTGATGCCCCCGTCACCGGCGGGGACTTCGGAGTGAAAGTAGACCTCGAAGGATTTTGCGCGCAGGGCATCCAGCATCAATTGAAATAACAGCACATTGTGGAAACAGCCACCGCTGAGGCAGATGCGGTTGAGTTGGCTTTGTTGACGGATTTTCTCGGCAAGGTCAACGAACATGGCGGCGAGACCGGCATGGAAACGGCGGCTGATGTCGGAGACTGGTTGCTGGTGACGAATGTCGTGGAGGAGCGCCTCGAAGAGGGACAGCGTCCCGATCTGCCAGTTAGGGCCGTCGGGAAGCAGATCAAACGGGTAAGCGCCCTCGTCGGTGGAATCGTGCGCGGCCATTTCGAGTTCGATGGCGGCTTGCGCTTCGTAATTGACGGCGGAACGAATGCCCGCGAGGGAGGCAACCGCGTCGAACAAACGTCCGCAACTGGAAGTGCGAGGCGAATGAATTTGACGGTCGATCATCTGCTGGATGATCTGTCGTCTACGCGAATCAATGCCGCGAATAAAAGGCAGATCCAGGCTGTCGAGATCCTTCACGTAATGTTTCAGCAGGTAGCTGAGGGCGACACGCCAGGGTTCGTGAATCGCGGCGGCACCGCCGGGCAAGGGAATATATTCGAAATGGGCAGCGCGTTCGAAGCCGGCGTAATCCGCAAGAAGCACTTCCCCGCCCCAGACAGCGCCATCGGTGCCGTAGCCTGTTCCGTCGAGCGCAATGCCAATGACTTTGCCATCTAGATGATTCTCCGCCATGCAGGAAGCGATGTGAGCGTGATGATGCTGCACGCCGATTAGTCGAACGTCTTCGCTGTCCTGGCCAAGCGCCCACTTGGTGGAGAAATAGTCGGGGTGAAGGTCGTACGCGATCACCTTGGGATGAATTTCCAGGATGCGTTGAAGATGCTGGACCGCTTCCTCGAAAAAGCTGTAGCTTTCCAGATTTTCGAGGTCACCGATGTGCTGGCCGAGAAAAGCTTCGCTACTCCGGACGATGCAGATGGTGTTTTTTAGTTCACCGCCGACGGCGAGAATCGGTTGTGATTCGTGTTCGAGGGGAACCGGCACGGGAACAAAACCACGAGAGCGGCGCAGCATTTGCGTGCGGCCAGCGGCGAGGCGGACAACCGAGTCATCGCAGCGGCGTAGGATGTCGCGATTGTGGACGAGGTAAGCATCGGCGATTCCCTGGAGGCGACGGACGGCTTCCTCGTTATCGATGGCGATGGGCTCTTCGCTGAGATTGGCGCTGGTCATGACCAGGGCGTCGAACTTGCCGCTGGAAAAGAGAAGATGGTGGAGGGGAGTGTAAGGCAGAAAGGCGCCCAGAAAGCGATTGCGAGGAGCTATGCCGTCTGCGAGTCCGGAATCAGGCTTGCGAGGAAGCAGGAGGATGGGTCGTTCGATGGAGAGGAGAACTTTGCGTGCGGCGTCATCGACGACGCAGAAGCGGTCGACATCCTCGATACGACGAAGCATGACGGCGAAAGGTTTTTCGACGCGGCGTTTTCGTTCGCGCAGTATATTTACGGCAGCTTCGGAACGAGCGTTACACGCCAGGTGAAATCCACCGAGACCTTTGACGGCGACAATGCCGTCTTTTTCGAGGAGGCGGGCGGTTTCGCGTAGCGGTTCCGCGACATTGATGTGGGAGCCATCGGCGGCCCAGAGTTGCAATTGCGGACCGCAGTCCCAGCAGGCATTTGGCTGGGCATGGAAGCGGCGGTTGGCGGGGTCGTCATATTCGGCCTGGCACGCGGCGCACATTTGGAAGGAAGCCATGGACGTGCGTGCGCGGTCGTAAGGAATATCACGAATGATGGTGAAGCGCGGGCCGCAGTTGGTGCAGTTGATAAAGGGATAGCGAAAGCGGCGGTCGCGGGGGTTCATCATTTCGCGCAGGCAATCACCGCAAACCGCTACATCGGGGGAGATCAGCGCTTTGGGAGGAGCATCGAGGCGGCTGGAAACGATACGGAAAGTGGTCTCCGCTTGCGGTTCAGCGTCGCGCGGAAGAAGTGAAGTGATTTTGGCCAGCGGGGGAAGTTCGGAGGGCAGGCGCACGAGAAAGCGATCCAAAAGATCGGGATCGCCTTGGACTTCGATGGTTACACCCGCGGGAGTGTTGGCGATGAAACCGGTGAGATTGCATTCTTGCGCAAGACGATAGATGAAAGGGCGAAAGCCGACACCCTGGACGATGCCGGTGACGTCAATGGCTTTGCGGGCAAGGATCGCTCTGGACGATTCGTCCATGAGGGAATTATCGCAGAGTCTTCAGGAATTGATAGCGGCGGCGGCTTGCTGAAATTTGTGTTGCAGCGCATTTAGCCAATGCAGCCACTGGTCAAAACCTTCGCCAGTTCTCGAGGAGAGGGCGATGTACTCGATTTCCGGATGGACCTTGCGGGCGTTTTCGAGGGCGAGGTCGGGATTGAACTCAACGTAGGGAAGGAGATCGGTTTTGGTGAGTATCATCAACGAAGCACGATGGAAGATGCCGGGATACTTGAGCGGTTTGTCTTCACCTTCGGTGACGCTGAGTAAGACGATTTTTGCGGCTTCGCCGAGATCGTAGCTGGAGGGGCAAACGAGGTTGCCGACGTTTTCGACGAGCAGAAGGCCGGGACCGCGAAAACCCATTTCTGTGAGGTGACGATCCACCATGCGGGCATCGAGGTGACAGGTGCCTCCGGTGACAATCTGGCGGACCGGGAAACCATAGCCGGAGAGGCGGCGGGCATCGTTGTCGGTTTGAATATCGCCGGTGAGCACGGCTACGGAACGAGCTTGGGTGTAGGAGGCTAAGGTTCTCTCGAGAAGAGCGGTTTTGCCCGAACCCGGGGAACTGATGAGATTAACGCAGAAAATATGCTGCTCGCGGTAGCGCTGGCGCAGTTCGGCCGCCAGGCGATCGTTTTCGCTCAATACTTTTTTCTCTACGATTTCGCGCATGGCTCCTCCAGTTCCAGGTAGGCAATATCCAGTTCTGTTCCGCCAATGCAGGTGGAATGGTTTGAACCACACTTGGGGCAAGTGAAATCCAGATCGGGAACGGAGAATTCATGGGCACAGGCCCCACACTTTTGACGGCGGGGACACCACTCCACTTGCAGCTTGAGATGCTCCCATTCGGTGTCATGCGTGATGCATTCGAAGGCAAAGTCGAGAGCATCCTTATCGACGCTGGACAATTCACCGATGCGCACACCGACGGCGAGGACCTGCGTGCCGGGATGACGCTGCGCTTCGGCAGCGACACATTCGAGAATGGAACTGGCTATTCCGATTTCGTGCACAGTGTTTCCTTAACAAATGCGCGGCAACTGATCACCCGCCAACATATCGACAATGCGCGTAGTGCCAAAGGGCGTGCGCATCACGACCATACGCGGGTGGTCGGAAGTTACATGGCCGATGATGGCCGCGTCTTTGCCCAGGGGATGGCTTTGCAGGGCGCGCAAGCCGTCCTGCGCAGCCGTTGGGGCAACAATCGCCACCAACTTGCCTTCGTTGGCAACATACATGGGATCGAGGCCGAGCATTTCGCAGGCACCGCGAACTTCCTCACGAACGGGAATCGAGGTTTCGTCGAGTTCCATACCGACGCGGGAACTGGCAGCAATTTCGTTGAGGGTGCTGGAGAGGCCGCCGCGGGTGGGATCGCGGAGGCAGCGGACTTCGCTGGTGGCCTCGAGGAGGCGACCGACGAGAGTATGCAGCGCTGCGGAATCGCTGTTCACCTGAGTTTCGAATTGCAGGCCTTCACGCTCGGCAAGAATGGCGATGCCGTGGTCGCCGAGGAAACCGCTGACGAGAATTACGTCGTTGGGACGAGCCTGGCTTGCGGAGAGCGAGACACCATCGCGGACGCGGCCGATGCCCGTGGTATTAATGAACAGGCCGTCGGCACTGCCCTTCTCAACGACTTTGGTGTCGCCGGTGATGATCTGTATGCCGGCATCAGCGGCGGCTTTCTGCATGGAGTCCACAACCCGCTTTAAGGTCTCCAGGGGCAGACCTTCTTCGAGAATAAAGGCTGCGCTGAGCCAGAGTGGGATAGCTCCACCCATGGCGAGATCATTGATGGTGCCGTGAACCGCGAGCGAGCCGATGTCGCCTCCACGGAAGAAGAGGGGCTTTACAACGAAGGAATCAGTCGAGACGGCGAGTTGGATGCCATTCACGGAAACTACGGCCTGATCCTCAAGACGGTCGAGAACGGGGTTGCCAAGTGCTGGAAGAAAGACTTGCTGGAGCAAATCGGCGCTGAGTTTGCCACCACTGCCATGACCGAGAAGAATGCGCTCGCGCGCGGGGAGCGGCACAGGGCAGGAAAAGGCCGTCAGGTCTTTGGTCTCTTCGGAACTCACAGGCTCAGAGTGTAACGAGGTGGCGTTTGTATTGATAGTAGGCGGCACACGCACCTTCCGAAGAAACCATGGGTGCCCCGAGCGGCTTATCGGGGGTACAGCGTGTTCCAAAGGCCGTGCAGTCCGTGGGTTTCTTGTGGCCGAGAAGAACTTCGGCGCTGATGCACTCGGCAGGCTCCTGAGCGCAGATGTCGGCAAGATCGAACAGGCGTTCGGCGTCGAAGGCGGCGTAATTCGGTTTCAGGAACAATCCACTTTCGGGGATGGAGCCGATGCCACGCCATTTGCGGTCCGCGGATTCGAACACGCGAGCGATGGCTTCTTGCGCGGGACGATTGCCTTCGTACTGCACGGAGCGGACATATTGGTTTTCTAGTTCGGCGCGCCCCTCTTCGAGTTGGATGACAAGCATGCGGATGGCTTCCAGAAGATCGATAGGTTCAAATCCGCCAACGACGATAGGCACACGGAACTCACGTACGAGATCTTCATAATCGCGACAGCCGACAACGGTGCAGACATGGCCGGGAGCGATGAAGCCCTGGACACGATTTTTGGGCGAGCCGAGGAGCGTGCGGATAGCGGGCGGCACGAGTACGTGAGAAACGAGCAGACTGAAATTCTTCAGGCCAAGGCGTTGCGCCTGGAGAACAGCCATGGCGTGGGCCGGCGCGGTGGTTTCGAAACCGATGGCGAAGAAAACGACTTTGCGGTCAGGCAGGGAGCGCGCCAGATTCACGGCGTCGGTTGGGGAGTAAACGATGCGGACATCACCGCCTTCGGCTTTGACATGGAACAGATCCGTGTCTGAGCCCGGAACGCGGAGCATGTCGCCGTAGGACACCAGGGTGACATCCGTCCGGCGGGCGAGATTGATGGCACGATCGATGGTCTCAAGCGGAGTGACGCAGACCGGGCAGCCGGGACCGTGAACGAGATCGACGCTGTCGCCAAGCAGTTCGTCGATGCCGTAACGCATGAGGGTGTGCGTCTGCCCGCCGCAGATTTCCATGAGGACCCATCGGCGGGAGGAGCGGCGACGAATCTCCGCCGCTAAGGCGCGGGCGATACGAGCGTCGCGATATTCGTCGAGGTACTTCATGAATCCGCCGGCGCGGCACCGTCCGGCGCCAGCTCTTCGGCGAGCAAACCCATGGCTTCCAGGAGAGCGTAAGTGCGCTCGGCTTCGTCCTTGTCGACAACGCTGATGGCGAAACCGACGTGGACCATGACGTAATCGCCTTCTTTCGCTTCGGGGACAAAATCCAGGCAGGCTTGGCGGGTGATACCGCCAAACTGGACGCGCCCAGTGCGAATGCCGTCTTTAACTTCGGTACTGGCGACTTTACCCGGAATAGCCAGGCACATTTAGCGCCTCCCCTGGGGCACACTCTGAGACTAGTCTTTCTTGCCCCCAAAGGAAAGGGACCGCAGCGGTCATGAGGACCTGGCTTCCTTGGTTTTGAGGAATTCACCGAAGGCAGCGTCTGCGGAAGCAATGTGATTGAGGAGCCAGTCGCGGAGCTCAAGAATGAGCTGAAGGCTGGAGACTTTTTCACCGTGGACGATAGCTTCGCGAATTTCGCGAACTTTTTTCATCAGCCGGGTGTGCTCCTCCAGATGAGCTTCATAACCCGGATAGCCGTTGAGGCGCATGATGAGCTGTTCGGAGAGGAAGTGCATGTCGGAGAATTCGATGAACTGTTCAAGAATGTGACGGGTGGGAGCAAAATCACCGCCCGCAGCCAGGGATTGCGACAGCGAATCGAGCAACTGCATTTGCAGATCGTGCTCGGCGTCGATGGTTTTCTCGCCGATCTTGATGGGCGCGGCGTTCAGAGTGTCGTGCATGAATCCCCCTTTTCAGGAAACGTGGATGAGTTTCTTTCCGTCAGGATCGAAAGTACGCAGGCAGAGAAGATTGGATCGAAGGAATGCACGGTGCGAAGCACCTCAAAGGGCGAAGACTCGATTCATGGCCCCGCCCAATTATTTGTGAGCTTATGGCCCAGCATTCAGCGAAGCAAGACCTGAGCCAGAGGCCTGTGATCGCTCGGCAATAAGTCTCACCTGCCGCTAAAAGGACGGCCGCCGCATAAACCCGAACAGACCTTGGCGAACTCCCACAATGTAACTGAGGCATCTGGGGAACCAAAGTGAGCCTTTATTGTGAGTGGGCTATGTCATTGATAAGTAGTGGAGTTGGGCTGGATTAGGAGTTGCGGCAGAGGGACACTTTTGTGTGCTTCAGCGCACTCGCTGATGTGATTTTCATCAGTGAATGTGTGAATTCCCACGCGGCGTTGCCATGGTGCTCGCTTGGCCGGGATTACCTTCGGCCCGAGTCACGAGCGGTTCGACGGTTCGCTAGAGGTGCCACGTGGCGTATGGTATTGTCGCGTTGCGAAATGTTCTCCGAGCGAACGAACTGGAAACTGACCCCGAATAGATATACGCAAGCACGGGAAGAAATGCGTGCTTCCGGGACGGAACTGATTGACCTGACGGTCTCGAATACGACGGAGTGCGGCTTGCATTACGACTCGGCGGCTATTCTGGGAGCGTTCCAGAATGCCAAGGCCCTCGGCTACGAACCGGAGGCAAAGGGGTTGCTCGCGGCGCGGGAGGAGGTCGCGCGGTACTACCGGGAGGATCACGAAGAGACAGTCGATCCGGAATCGGTACTGCTGACAACCAGCACCAGCGAAGCGTATTCATATGTGTTCCGGTTGCTGTGCAACGCGCACGATGAGGTGCTGGTGCCTACGCCGAGCTACCCCCTATTCGATTTTCTGGGCGATCTGCAGGACGTTACGCTGATTCGCTACCAACTGCACTACGCACAGGGTTGGTTTGTTGATTTTGATTCTGTTCTTGCTGCGCTGACGCCGCGGACGCGAGCAATTCTTCTGGTACACCCCAACAATCCGACGGGGTCATTTGTGAAGTCAGAAGAAGTCGCACGGCTGAATAAACTGTGCCGGGAACGCGGTCTGGCGCTGATCGTGGATGAAGTATTCCTGGATTACTCTCTCGATGGCGCGCCGCGCAGAACATTTGTGGCAAATCGAGACGCGTTGACGTTCACCCTGAGTGGGCTTTCGAAGATTGCGGCGCTGCCGCAGATGAAAGTGGCGTGGATGGTAACGACGGGACCAGAAACGCTCGTGCGACCAGCGTTGGAGCGGCTGGAAATCATCGCCGACACATACTTATCCCTGAGCTCGGTAACACAGTGGGCGTTTCCGAAACTTTTTGAACAACGCAAATCGCTGCAGCCACAGCTCCAAGATAGAGTTCGGGAGAACTGGTCTTACTTGAAATCCGCGGTGAACGGAAAGGCCGGTTGCGAGCTGCTGGACACGGAAGGTGGGTGGTACGCAGTGCTGCGAGTGGCTGGCGACCGTTCCGATGAGGACTTGGCCATTGAGATTATGAAAAACGCGCACGTGCTGGTGCACCCCGGCCATTTCTACGAGTTCCCTTCCGACGGGCACCTCGTCGTGAGCCTGATCGTCTCTCGTTTCCACCAAGGAATCTCGGCTCTGCTTGGACTGATGGGATAAAGAGGGCGAACGATGCAGCTGATGTGACCCGGGTCACGTTGCCGAGTGACTATGGTCATAATCCTTGCGTGAGCACGAGGGTTAAATGTACGTACGCTCGTTACATTGCCTTCGCTCCAGCAAGGCATTCCTGCATGGTCTCCCAATTGGGACATGGGTTCGCCGCTGTCGTAAACCGGCGGAATCCTCTGTCGCGAATCCTTCCCGCCGGGACGTGCTCTGATCTCCTTCTCAAAAAGGATTTGAATGAGCAGGTTTAAAGATTCCGCGCACCTGATTCCTGTAGCAGCTTTATTTGTGTTGGGGGCGGTCGCATTTGTCGCGCTGCGAGCTGCGGTAATTCCCAAGAGCTTCGGGCGCTACGGTCCATACAGAGGTGACGCACTCCAGGAAATCACAAGCCGACCGCTGGTCTATGCGGGGCACGAAGCCTGCGAAGGCTGTCACCCGGATGTGCTGGAGATGAAAGCAAAGGGCGTGCACGCGCATGTCAACTGCGAATCGTGTCATGGCCCCTTGGCCAAGCATGCGGATGACCCGGCATCGGTAATACCCGTGAAGCCGGATGTCGCAACGCTATGTGTGCGATGCCACTCGGAGAACATTGCCAAACCGAGTGGATTCCCTCAGGTAGACGCCAAAGAACACGCGCAGGGACAACTGTGCAATACGTGCCACCAGCCTCACAGTCCTGGATTCGACACGGGAGGAAAGAAGTGACTCTGACTCGCCGTCAGATTCTTCTGCTTTTGCCGGCCGCGGCTGCCGCTTGGGACTTTGTGCTAGCGGGCACACCTGAGGATGCCCCGAACTACAAGATGACGGATCACTGGTGGGGCATGCTGCTGGACATTGCCAAATGCATCGGATGTGGGAGTTGCGTAAGAGCATGTTCGATGGAGAACGAGGTTCCCGATGGCTACTTCCGAACCTGGGTGGAACGCTACCACGTGGACGACTGGCACATCGAAAACCCGACAGTGGATTCGCCCGACGGCGGTAAAGAGGGATTTCCCGCGAACGGAAAGACTGGAGGAAAGAACTTCTTTGTACCAAAGCTCTGTAATCATTGTACGGATTCGCCGTGCACGCAAGTGTGTCCCGTGGGTGCCACGTTTCATACCGCCGACGGGGTGGTACTGATCGATTACAACTATTGTCTGGGATGCAGGTATTGCATTCAGGCGTGTCCTTATGGTTGCCGGTTCTTCCATCCGACCAGGCACACAGCAGAGAAATGCACGCTGTGCTATCACCGCATCAGCAAAGGGTTGACGACGGCGTGCTGTGAAGCGTGTCCGACCGGCGCGCGGCAATTGGCAGACTTGAAGAATCCCAATGATCCTATTCACGCGTTTTTGAAGACGCACACAGTGCAGGTGCTGAAGCCCCACCTGGCGACGGGAGCGAAGATGTTCTACAACGGGCTGGATGGTTCGGTGCGCTAAGGAGAAGCCACGGTGGAAGGATTCATGTATCCGAACGAGGTGGAGCTGCAGTGGAGCGTGCTGATCGTGCTGTATCCGTTTCTGACCGGGTTGGTCGCGGGCGCGTTCATCCTGGCGTCCCTGGAACGAGTTTTTCGGGTGGAGGCGGTAAAGCCCACATATCGTCTGGCGCTGCTGACGGCACTAGCGTTTCTAATCGTAGCGCCGCTGCCGCTACAACTTCACTTAGGACACCCGGAACGCTCGCTGGAAATGTATCTGACGCCGCATCGAGCGTCGGCGATGGCAATGTTCGGGTTCGTATACTTGTGGTATTTGATGGCGGTTCTGCTGTTGGAGATCTGGCTGGATTACCGGCGGGACATTGTATTGCTGGCGCAGTCTTCGACGGGTTTGAAGCGAGTGATGTACCGCGCTTTGACGTTAGGATCCGCGAACATCAGTGCAGGGGCGCTACGTGTGGACGATCGCGCCGGATGGATCATCACGCTGATTGGTATTCCATCGGCATTCATGCTGCATGGGTACGTAGGGTTCATTTTTGGTTCCGTGAAAGCGAACCCGTGGTGGTCGACGCCGCTGATGCCGGTGGTCTTCTTGTTTTCCGCCATGGTGTCTGGCATCGCGCTGGTGCTGCTGATGTACATGGTTACTTCGGCGATTCGGCGGAGGGCCATCGATATGAATTGTCTGGACACCATCGCGAAGTATCTGTTCTACACATTCGTGATTGATTTTTCGCTGGAGATGCTGGACCTGATACACCGAATTTATGAAGCTGACGAATCGTTCCGGAGCCTGGATTTCATGGTGCACTCGCGGTTGTTCCTGTCCCAGATCGTGCTTCAAATTTTCGTGGGAACACTGACGCCACTGACACTTCTGGCGCTGACACAACTGGTGCAATTCGCCGAACAGGTGCGCAAGCGAATCTATGCGGCTGCTGCCATCCTGACGATGATTGGGATCTTCGCCATGCGCTGGAACGTAGTGATCGGAGGCCAACTCTTTTCGAAGAGCTTCCTTGGATATACGACTTATAAGATGGGGTTCGTCACCAAGGAAGGGATGCTGCCCGCGATTGTTCTGCTGATTTTGCCTTTTGCGATTCTGTACCTGCTGATAAAGATCCTGCCGCCCTGGCAGGAGGAAACCGCCGCGATGATTGAGGCTGATGGCATCGATTAGGACCTCGCCTGACGGGGCCACTAATCTCACCCGTAGTTGACCAAGGGATGTAAATGGTCACGGTGATTTTCTTTGGAGAATCAGCGCCCATTCCTTTGAGTCCGGAGGATCTGGGGAAGCCCATGAGGGTCCTGACGCGTCCGGGCCTGGAATGCGTTCACCCGTTAGCGGGCTGAACCATTCAACTGAGTAAGTGCCGGGTAGAAGCTGAAGAGTAAAGCGACCTCCCTTTGGGAGATAAACCGCGTAGGTGTGGCCGGGGTCGGCCAGGCAATAGTTTTCGTGATCGATGAGTTCGTCGTGAGGGTTGGTCTTCCACCAATCGAAGCTGGTCATGAAGTCGACGATGTGACCATAGCCGAGGAACATGGTCATCGAGTCGTCGCCGCGACCGTTGACCCAGCCACCGCCGGTATCTGGCCAAACGTTGGTGCCGCGACGGGCGGACTCGCCAGCAGTTTGATAAGCGCCGGCCATGACAATGTCCCAGGCGACGCGGCGGAGGGAGTCGGCGGATTCCTGATTGGGAAGAGCCCAGAGCGGGTAGTGGTCTTCGTAGCCGTACTCTTCATTGGTTTGGGGAATGATGCGACCGGTTTGTTCCTGGAATTTGCGGGACTGGAGCATGAGGGCGTGTTGATTGCGCGACCATTCCTGATAGGAAGTGAAACCGAACCAGGAGGAAGCGCGATCCTGGTGAACGGATTTGCCGTCGACGACGACATCGACGGGATGGCTGGTAGCGAGGTGATGGTAGGGATCGAGTTGAACGAGAAAAGTCCCGGTGTCGTGGGTCCAGGCATCGTCGCGGAAGCGCTCGAGGTCGTCGCCGAGGTCCCACGTAATGTTGGAGTAGGAAGCGAAACGGGCGACGGCGTAGCGAAGGAAGCGACGCTCGTCCTCACTGCCTGCAGCGGGGTGAATACGGGAATCATTCATATCGAGAACGATGGAGATGATCACGTCGCGGTCGCGAGCAAATTGGAGCATGGATTCGAAGCGACGCCAGTGGGCAATGTTGAAACGCGAGTAATCGAAGTCCGGATGGAGGAAGTCGTGGGTGTCGCGAGCGGGCCAAGCGGCAAGGTCCATGGTGAAATTATCGGACTGCATGATGGGCTCGCCGTAGTAAGTGTCGGTGCGGCCCGCGAGAGTAACGCGAAGACGATTGACTTTGAGGCGGTGTAACCGCTCGATTGAGTACTGCACGATGCGGTCGTCTGTCCAGCCAAGCAACCAGTAAGCCGTGGTGCCGTTGAAGAAGTAGTGCTCGCCTGTGCCTTCCCAAACAAAATGCCAAGGATATTGCGGATCGACGCGAAGAGGACCGCGGCGACGAGAGGGCGTAGCTTGAAACGCTCCTTTGAATGTTTTGCTGAAGGCTCCTTGCGAGAAAACCACAACAAAGCTGTAGTTCCCGGGAGCGGAAGGCATGAAACGAATGCGGAACGAGGAGCCGTCGGCTGAATCGCAGAAGCCGGACACGTGCGAGGACTTGCCGCCGGCCTGGAGAACGAAATCGCCTTCCAAGGAAGCGTCCGTGAAGGGATTAGGGGCATCCGGGGAAGACACAGTGGCGGAAAGCTCGAAGATGTCAAAGACCTCGACACTCTGAGGAGGCGCGGAGAGCGAAACGTCCCGGGGAGCGGCCACGACAAGAGAGGGAAACAAAGCGGAGCCAAAGAGGAAAGCAGTGCAGAGAAGGAGAGATTTCATGGCTAGCCTTTAGGAGTTGAATTAACGGAGCTTGGGAGACTGTAACGCGAGACAGAAGAAAAGGTAAAGGAAACTGAAGGAAGCCGCTTGAAAGGAAATCTTCTGACGGAATCTCAGTTTGCTAGCGACACCGGGAATCCCTCGATGCCTTCGGGACTTTTTGCAAAAAGTGATGGCAAAACTGAGCGTTGTAAAGGGATTTTCTCCCGACTTCTCATTTTGAAAAATCAGTGCACTGAACGGAAGAAGTGCGATTCCCGCTGAGATACTTTTTGCGACGGCCGCAACAAGTCGAGTGGGCCTACATCGCGAAGCATGCTGTTCTCCTAGGATTGATAGGCGGTTCTGCAAGTAGTCTGACGTGGCGCGGGAGCTTCAGCTTAGTAACAGCGATGAACTATCCTTGGGAAACTCCAAGCCATGTATTGGACATTCAAACAACTCTCCTGTTCGAAGTGGCAGCCCGAATCCGTTTAACATGTTGTTTCTGTGCTCCAGGATTTGCAGCATCTCTTCCTTGGTGCCGCGCACCGGTGGACTGTTCAGAACTGCGTCGTGCAGCATCGCCCAGCTGATTTCGGATGCAATCGCGCTGTCGCGCGCCTGCGGAGCACCCAGGTTTTTGCCCGCGAGAATGGACCGCCCGAAAATATCCAGCATTACGTCCAGTTTCTTGTCATCGAACGGGGCCGTTTTGCGGATGGTCTTCGTGATTCCGTGAAGTTCCACGGTAGCGTCCACGAAGTCGTGCTTCATGCGCGCCACGCCCTTTGTCCCAATCGCGTCCACGTAGCAGTTGTGCGTTTGTTCCTTTGCCAGGTGCCCGTAAATGAATCCCTGCGTAATGTCGAACACCACCCCATTTTCGAACGTTCCGTGCGCTTGGACCCACCAGGGATCCCGGTAACCCCATATGCGTATTCCCTGGGCGTGCCAGTTCTTGAATTCGCTCTTGGCGTACCAGCGCGCCACATCGACATAGTGCATCCCGCAATCATGGAACGGTGGACCTTCCGGATCGTGTCCTTCCAGCGGCATGTGTCCCGGCGTCATGTGGCACAAGCGGATCACCGCCAGGTCGCCGATCTCGCCGTCTTCGATGAATTGTCGAATATCTTTGTGATACCAGGCGTTCCGGTTGAACAAGTTGACCGTCACCAGCCGGTCGCTCGCTTCAATCTCCTCCACCAGCTTCCATTCCGTGTCTATATCTGCGCCGAGCGGCTTTTCTGCCAGCACGTGTTTGTGGTTCGCCAGTGCCCGTCGGATCTGTTGCGGTCGCGCATCCGCCAACGTGAAAAGCCCCACAGCATCGATGGTCGGGTCCGTGAAAATGGCGTCGGGGGAATCGTGAACACTGGCCTTCGGGACCTGCTGGCGGGCCAGCTCTCTCGTCTGACTGCTAATGTCGTGGATGGCCGCAACTTCCCAAAGCTCGCTTTCCTGCATTGCAGATACAAATCCGCGTCCCATCCGGCCGTAGCCGATAATTCCCGCCCTGATTTTTCTCGATATAGCCCTGGACGATTTCCGCACGTGACCTCGCTGCCTCTACGCTGAAAGGAGAACGCCAACGCGGGCCTTGCCATCACAGGAGCAAGGCCACCGAAGAACGGGAGTCAGCTTCACAGCAATTTCTCTCACAAATCTCATCGCTCCTCGTTCTTAAGACTGCTGATTCGGGAAATGACTGGCGACGTTTTGACGGTGGCCTGGTAATTCGGACCAGGCTCCTCAAGGGTGATGACTACTTTCGATTCGCGGGCCATGGTTTCACGTTCCGCTTGGGTGTAAGCCTGCAACATTTCGTAACTCATAGGACTACTCCACTGCACTTGTATTCCTACGACATTGGAAAGGCAATTCGGAGACCAGACTCGGACCTACTCTGGCGCCAACATAAGTGCTTGATCACGACTTACCAAACACTTACAAAGGTCGCTTTTCCGAGCGCGTTCTTTCCTTTTCACAAGCTTACGCTATGACTGCCGGAGGGCACTGACTCTATCCGGGCACATTTCTTTGAAAGGGCATGACGTCAAATACATTGCAACGTAGAGAGTTATGTCTTTGGCAACCGGAGTGCCACTAGAGAAGTGAGAAGTACCAGGAGAAGTGTTTATGAAGCTCAGGTCAACAGCAATCTTGGCAGCACTCGCCGCCATGAGCTTTTTTGTGGCAGTGGCAGCACCCACAAACAAAAAGACAATCAACTTCTATGACTCGACGATCGTCGGCAAGGTCACGCTGCAGGCCGGCCAATACACCATTGAGTGGAACGGACCCGGTCCTGACGTCCAGGTCAGTTTCTCACGAGGAAAGAACACGATTGTGACCGTTCCAGCAACGCTTGAGGCGGTACAGAATCCGCACGACATTTCCTACACATACCAACCCGGGGAGTCCGGGACGCCTTTGCTTGTCGAGATTGTGACAAAAAATGCGACGCTGCACTTTGCCGCGCCTGACGTTAGTAGCGGGAAATAGCAGTCGTCGAGGTTCGCCCGCTTTTTCGATTGCCTCAAGATTAGCGACTGAAGAGAGCGCATATCATTGGACAGAAAGAGGCTGGCGGTAGCCGCATTCTTACGTCATCAGTCCTGATGGCGGATGGAATCTTGACATGTGCAGAACATGTGTTCATGCTTAGAACATGTCACGTATGATCCAACTTCGAAATGTCCCCGAAGCCCTACATCGAACACTGAAGGCCCGGGCAGCGCTGGCAGGCATGTCGCTCTCGGATTATTTAGTCACGGAAATTCGCCGGGTTGCCGAACGGCCAACGATCGCTGAATTGAGATATCGCTTGGAACGTCGCACTCGGGTGAATACCCGAGTGTCGGCCGCGGATGCTGTTCGCGAGGCGCGAGACGCCCGGTGATCGTGCTCGACGCATCAGCTGCCATCGAGTGGCTGATCAAGAGTCCTGCGGGAGCTAAAGTAGATAGACGCCTTTTCGCGTTGCCTTCTGTCACACTGCACGTGCCCCACCTTCTGGACGTGGAGATAGCCCAAGTACTACGGCGTTATGTCCGAGAGAAGATGATGAGTAGCTCCCGGGGTGAAGAGGCTTTACAGGATCTGCTCGACCTTCCTCTCAATCGCTACCCCCACGACATTCTGATGCCGCGTATCTGGGAACTGCGGGCAGCGATGACGGCCTACGATGCTGTTTACGTTGCGTTGGCCGAATTGCTCGACGCCCCTCTCGTAACCTGTGATCGCAAAATCGCTTTGGCTTCAGGGCATCGCGCTACCGTCGAGGTTCTTTAAATTCGTGTTGCGGCGTTGGCGATCCACTGAGTGACTTTTTCTTTGGCGCCGGCGCGGGATTGCCAATCGTTTAGATGTCCTTTCTTTCAACCATGCCGAAATGAATGGCTTTGGAAGAGTTGGTAGCGATACCGGTATTGTCCGGCAGAATCTTCAAACACGCGGCAAAAACAAGGGAAATCCCGCTTTTCCAACGGGTTGGCGCTCAGGGACTTTCAATCGCCGATAGCTCCTTTTAGCGCTTAGCAAGCCCTGTTCCGCCCACTTTTAGTAAAAACAGTAAAAAGGAAACGGGCTCGAGTCAACGACAGAATTCGTCGAAAACTCTTATCGGACCAGCCCCCGTTAATCTCCCACTTGAACGGATTGCGCGTTTTCCAGGCCAACTGAGCAAAGGGGCAAAAAATCAAGAGTGTGGATCTAGCGGCAGAATCAAACGAGATTTTTCAGGGATATTCTGACGTGCTCTAGTCATAACTCATCGTTGACTTCACCAAAATACAGACCTAGCATGTGCTTAAAGGGGAAGGGGGATGGGACGCTTCTCTGTGCCCGCCGAGGCAGCAGGTCACGACTCCTTTATTGGGCGAACCATATCCCACTACCAGATCGTCTCCCGGATCGGTGGTGGCGGGATGGGCGTGGTCTACAAGGCCGAAGACACCAAGCTCAAGCGCACCGTGGCGCTCAAATTTCTACCGCCAGAACTATCCCGGAACCGGCAAGCCTTGGAACGATTCCAGCGCGAGGCGCAGGCTGCTTCAGCGCTCAACCATCCAAGCATTTGCACCATTTACGAGGTGGATGAATGCCTCGCGCAGCCCTTCATCGCGATGGAACTGCTCGAAGGCGAGACGCTCAAGGAGCGTATTGCAGGAAGGCCGTTGAAGACCGACGAACTGCTACACCTTTCCATCCAGATTGCCGACGCGCTGGACGTCGCGCACGCCAAGGGCATCGTCCATCGGGACATCAAGCCTGCGAACATATTCGTCAGCCGGCGGGGGCAAGCGAAAATTCTGGATTTCGGGCTGGCGAAGCTGGCACCGACACGACGGTATGCGGCGGGCGAAACTGGATTCTCAAATCTACCGACTGCCGGAACTGACGAAGAATCGCTGACGCGCGCGGGCATAGTCATGGGCACGGTTGCCTACATGTCGCCCGAACAGGCGAGGGGCGAGGAACTCGATACCCGCACCGATTTGTTCAGTTTTGGCGTGGTGCTTTACGAGATGGCGACTGGGAAGCAGGCCTTCTCGGGCACCACGTCGGCGGTCATCTTCGAAGCCATACTGAACAAGGCCCCCACCTCGCCAGTTCAATTAAATCCCCAGCTCCCGCCAAAACTGGAAGAAATTATCAACAAAGCGTTGGAGAAAGATCGCGACCTGCGTTGTCAGGCGGCGGCAGAACTGCGAGCCGACTTGAAGCGCCTGAAGCGCGACACGGATCCTCTACGCTTGCCTGTACTCGCAAGAGCGCCGATGGCGCCGCCGGCCGCTGGCATGCTTGCGCGCCGCCGGGTGGTTTTAGCGGCTCTTGCCGCAGTCGTACTGGGCGCGGGGGCATTCTTCGTCCTTGGCCAGCGCTGGGAACGCGGCCGAATGGCGCCACCCGTGTTCCGGCAGCTCACGTTCAGGCGCGGGACCATTTACTCAGCGCGGTTCGCTCCCGACGGTCGTACCATCGTGTATGGAGCCTACTGGGATGGCCGGCCGGTACAATTGTTCTCGGTGTGGCCGGAGAGCCCGGAGTCGAGCGCGCTGCCGCTGCCGGGGGCGGACATTCTGTCCATATCCAGCACGGGCGAGATGGCCTTGTTGCTGAACAGTCGTCCAACCGGATGGAGACCTACGGGGACGCTGGCGCGAGCGCCACTGGCGGGCGGAGCCGCGCGCCAGCTTTTAGAAATGGTCCAGGAGGCGGTCTGGAATGCGGACGGCTCCGCGCTCGCCTTGGTGCGGGCGGAACTCCCAGGGGGAGGCACCCGTCTGGAATACCCTGCCGGCAAGGTGCTCTACCAGACCGAAGGCTGGCTAAGCCATCCGCGATTCTCGCCGAAAGGGGATGCCATCGCGTTCGCGGAGCACCCAGTGAAGGCCGATGATAAGGGGCACGTAAGCCTCGTAGATTTGCAAGGCAAGAAACGCGACCTGACCGGCGAGTACCCTGGCGGCGTACAGGGGATTGCCTGGACACCCGCTGGCGACGAGGTCTGGTACACGGCGTCGGAATCCGGGAGCAATTTCGCGCTGCGCGCGGTGGGGCTGCGGGGTGAGGCGAGCCGGGTAGTGCTGCGGGTGCCGGGGCGTATTATTTTGGAGGACATCTCTCGAGACGGCCCCGTCCTGGTGGCGCGCGATACCAGGCGCGACTCCATGATGGTTCGGACGGCCGTTAACGGCCAGGAACAGGACTTGGGTTGGCTCGACTTGTCGAATGTTCGGGATTTTTCCCCGGACAATACCACGGTGCTCTTTACCGAGTCAGGCGTCGGCAGCCCGACCGAGAGCGCTTATATCCGCAAAACAGATGGCTCGCCGGCCGTCCGGCTCGGCGATGGTTACGCTTTCGGGCTGTCGCCGGATGGCAAGTGGGCTCTGTCAATCGTGTCGAATCCGCCACCGCAACTGTTCCTGCTCCCCACTGGAGCGGGGGAGCCGAGGGTTCTGCCAAGAGGCAACATCACCCGGTACGGAGGCTTCACGGCCGACTGGTTTGGCGACAGCCGCCGATTCGTCTTTGCCGCCTCTGACAACGGGCGCGAAACGCGGCTCTACATACAGGACATTCAGGGCGGCGAACCGCGTGCGATCTCGAGCGAAGGCCTGGATTTGCAGTTCGGCCGCAGCCTCTCGCCCGACCAAAAGTACGTTACCGCCATCGACGGCGAAGAGAAGATCCGGATTGTGCAAGTGGAGGGAGGCTCGTCGAGGCTCGCGCCGGGCACAGAGCCCGGTGAACTGCCGGCAGGCTGGACCGCGGATGGCCGCTCCCTATTCGTCTACCGCCCCGATACCGAGGCGCCAACCAAGGTGTACCTGGTGGATGCGGCCAGCGGAGAAAGAAAACTGTGGAAGGAGATCCTGCCTGCGGACCCAGCGGGCACCTACGGAATTTCAGGTTTAGCTGTCAATCCGGACGGCAAGTCGTACGTGTACACGCTGGCGCGGACGCTCTCGGACCTCTACCTCGTCGAAGGGCTCAAGTAGGGAACGAGGCTGAAGGGAGAGGTAAACGCATTAAACGCCGAAGCGGTCTCGTCGCGGTCTTCGTGACCGCCGTCGATATCAAATTTGGTAGCGATACCGGGAGTCGAGGCTCCAGCCCGTTGGATTTTGCCGAAAAAACTGGGTTTTTATTAACCTTTCTGCATGTTGAACTTACAACCATGCAAACTTCCCAGAATTTTGACAACCTCTTTTTTGCACAATTGAAGGCGGAATTCAACCCCTCTTTTGGGGGATTTTTTGGGACAAATTGGGACAAATCCGCGAGAGTATGATTCAACTGCATTGGAAAGGAACCTGAAGCAAATGCGAACGAGCACAGGGGGTCGAGATGAGTTGGCCGGAAGGGTCAGATACCAGCATGAATATTGCCACCAGACTCGCTACAATCACTTTCCTATGCATGCGCCAGACACGAGATGAAAAACGGACACGCCCGCCGCGTGTGCGTTTCGTGCGAACAAGACGGCCGGGGAATGAGTCGAGCTTAGTTGGCGGAAATGATTAGCTGGGCGTCGGCGTTGCCGCACATGCCCTTGACGGTGCCCGGGTGCAAGCGCCGACGGAGTAGGTGGGTGTAGCAGCCCGGATGCTTGGCGGTGACGGTAATGGGGTATGGTGGTAGGAGGGAGCGAAACTGCCCTTTTTTGCACAAGAATGGTGCAATTGGATGGAGAATACTTACTTTCGCACCCAGTACTCGGACACAGAGAACAACAAATTTCTCTTGATTGCGTTATACGCCAGCTGAATTGGTGCGATGCGGTATAACTTCGCACAACCCCGTTTTCTGGCCAGTAACGGGCCCGTACGAGTACCTGAATAACCGGGTATTGACTCGTCTCTAGTAATCGATTGTTACGCTCGCGGTTGTCATTTTGTTCGACCTGTGCGAGTCAGCCCTGAACTTGCAGAACCTAGGCTCTCATCACATCTACGTGTTCCATCTGAATTGATGCTTGTTCGCCGCGACCAAACTGAATAACATGCGCTAGAAAGGGTAATTGCCGTCCCAGGTTTCTGATTTTGCTGCCAGATTTCAGAATCCGCAAGAGCGAATCAAGTATGGGCCTGCTAGCAAACCTCAAGCTACGTCGAAGACTACTTATCGCTATGGCCCCTTTGGCAGCCATGGCGATACTTGCTGGCCTGTATTCTTCTATCCAAAGCAAGAGCATCGACACCTGGTATAGCCAGCTCATCGACAATGAGCTAAAAGCCGTCCACCACGTTGACACGATGCGCGCGTTCCAGCGGCGTTTCGCCCTCGATCTTTATCATCTGATCGCAGAGACTGATCCTGAGCGTAGCCGGGTCATCGACGGCCAGCTGGACGCCACCTACGCTGAATATAAAGAGCAAATCGCCGAGGCTATCCGACTGGCCCCGGCCCGAACCGCCGAAATCACGGCCGCTGCCGCCGAGTTCGATAAGGCGGTGCTTGATTCGCAACTCGTGCGTGTTGCCGCCCTTGCCAATGACAAGGTCAAGGCCGCGGCGATGATGCGCTCTACCGTTGATCCCGAACTTCAACAGGCACACGAACAAGTCATTAAGATCGCAGACGAGTTACAGAAAGCTGTGGATCAGCGTTCGGATGAACTCACCAGCAGGACGCATTATGCAATCCTGGTTACCTGGTTAGTCCTCGGGTTCGGCTTGCTCGTCACTTTCGCCGTTGCTTCCTATGTACTTCAAGTCGGCGTTGTGCAGGAACTCTTCTCCTTGCGCGACAGCATTCAGTCCCTCGCCTCTGGTAAGTTGGATCAGCCCATCCCTTTCCTCAATCGGCCGAACGAAATCGGCGAGATCAGCCGCTCTTTGCATACGCTTCAAGGCGTCGCCAAGGATCGGGAGACTCAGTCCTGGGTCAAGGCAGAAGTCGCCGCCACCGGAGTGCGCCTTCAGGCTGCTGAGGATTTCACCACTTTCGCTGCCAGCGTGCTCTCCCGCATTTCCGAGTGCATCCCGCTTCTTTACGGCGCTTTTTATGTAATCGACGATTCTCAATCTCGGCTGCGCCGCGTCGGTAGCTTCGCTCTCGACAGCCCAGCAAACACCGCCGGATTCGCGCTAGGCGAAGGGCTCGTGGGCCAAGCTGCTCTGGAACGGCGCGTACTTGACCTCTCTCCGGAGAAGAATGGCCATGACCCCGTTCGCGTCTCCACAGGCATGGGCACGGTTGTCCCTGGGAAGCTCCTCTTCCTGCCTGTTCTCAACCAAGAGGTTCTCATTGGCGTACTCGAACTTGCCAGCGTTTCTGCTCTCTCCAGCCGCCAACAAGCCTTCCTTGATGCACTTCTCCCCTCGGTTGCGATGAATGCCCAGCTTCTCTCCCGAAACCTTGAAACTAATCGCCTCCTTGAGCAGACTCGTGCGCAGGCCGAATCTCTCGCAGCTTCCGAGCGACAGATCACAGCTCGCAAGGTAGAGCTTGAGGCCAGCAATCGCGCTCTGGAGAGCTCTCAAGAGGAATTGCGCCGGGCAAAAGAAGTTGCCGAAGGTGCCACCAAGATCAAATCCGAATTTCTGGCCAACATGAGCCATGAAATTCGCACGCCGATGAATGCCATCATCGGCATGTCTCATCTGGCGTTGAAGACGGACCTCGATCCCCGTCAGAGAGGGTATGTTCGCAAGATTCAACAGTCGGGCCAGCACCTGCTGGGCATCATCAACGACATTCTGGATTTCTCGAAAATCGAGGCGGGCAAACTGAAAGTCGAAAGTATCGAATTCGATCTCGAAAAGGTTCTGGAGAACGTCAGCAATCTGATCTCCGAAAAGGCCACCGCCAAGGGATTGGAATTGATTTTCGACATTGACCCCGCCGTTTCCACCCACCCGAAGGGTGATCCTCTACGACTCGGGCAAATCCTGATCAATTTTTGCAACAACGCCGTGAAGTTCACCGAACGCGGCGAGATTGTCGTGAAAACCCGTGTACAGGAAGAAGACGAAAACGGCCAACTGGTTTGCTTCTCTGTTAGCGACACCGGTATCGGGCTCACGGACGAACAGATGGGCCGCCTCTTCCAGGCCTTCGAGCAAGCGGATGCCTCCACGACACGCCAACACGGCGGCACTGGATTGGGTCTGGCCATTTCCAAAAGACTCGCTCAACTCATGGGCGGTGACGTCGGCGTCTCTAGCGAGGTCGGCAAAGGCAGCACCTTCTGGTTCACCTCTTACCTCGCAAGAGGTGATGGCGTAACTCGTCGTGCGCCCCGGCCTGATCTCCGCGGCCGTCGTGTGCTGATCATTGACGACAATGCCCAGGCCCGTGAAGTCCTGTCCAGCATGCTCACTAGCATGACTTTCGTCGTACACGAAGCCCCTTCTGGCCGGGAAGGAATAGAATTGGTCCGTCAGGCTGCGGATCGCCGCGAGCCTTACGAGATCGTCTTTGTTGATTGGCAGATGCCGGGCCTCGATGGCATCGAGACTGGCAAACTCATCAGGGCCCTACCAAATCTCTTAACCCCACCTCATCTTGTCATGGTCACTGCGTACGGCCGCGAAGAGGTTCTCCGCCAGGCGGAGCAAGCCTCCTTCGAAAATGTCCTAATCAAGCCCGTCACTCCGTCCATGCTCTTTGACTCCGTCGTCCAAGCCCTCAGCGATGTCCACGGCCCGGCTCGGGAATCTCAGGCCGCGTCTGCCGAAATCGATCTCTCTGCCATTTACGGCGCGCGTGTTCTGCTGGTTGAAGACAACGAACTCAACCGTGAGGTCGCTCTAGGGCTTCTCGAGGATGCGCATCTCTCCATCGATCAAGCCGAAAATGGTGGCGTGGCGGTTCAACAGGTATCGAAAAAGGATTACGACCTAATCCTTATGGACATGCAGATGCCTGTCATGGATGGCATCACCGCGACCAAGGCCATCCGTTCGAATCCCCGCTTCGCTTCTCTTCCCATCATCGCGATGACCGCCAATGCCATGGATCGCGACCGTGAAATGTGTCTCGCCGCGGGCATGAACGGGCATCTCGCCAAGCCCATAGATCCCGATAAACTATTTGGCGCGCTTCTCCAGTGGATTCGACCACGCGCCGCCTCTGCCTCGGCTTCGGTTTCGAGTTCGACTGGGCCCGCTTCTGTCCCCGTCTCTGCTCCTCCCACCCCTTTCGGCGTGCTTCTGGTTCCCGGTATCGACACTGCGACCGCCCTCAAGCGCACCGGCGGAAATCGCAAGCGTTACGAATCCCTACTCCAACGATTCGCTGATTCCCAATCGCACGCCCTCGACGACATTCGCGCCGCTCTCGCCAACAACGATGCCTCCACCGCCCAGCGTCTCGCTCATTCACTGAAAGGCGCTGCAGCCAATCTCGGTGCCAGCGCCCTCGCTGAGGTTGCTGCCGTTGCCGAAGCCGCCATCGACTCCAATCAGTCCATCACCCCGGCTCTCGAATCCCTTTCCCGCTCTCTCGACAAGACAATCGCCGCCATTCGCACCGCTTTGCCCACCGACTTGGCCCCGGCCAGCACTCCACCTCCAAACGCTGACCCCTCCACTATCGTAAAGCCCCTCTCTCAACTGAAAAGACTACTTGAGGCAGACGACGGCGATGCCTGCGATTTTCTTCTTGAGGCTCGGTCCGTGTTCAGTCAAGTTCTTACTTCTGCCGAAATCGATTCACTTTCCGCGCACATCGGCAATTTCGCCTATACTGACGCGCTGCGTTCTGTTTCCGAAATCGCGTCTCGCCTTTCCCTGAGATTGGAGTGAACCCATGTCCGCTACACCACAGCTGGCCCCTGCCGCGCAGAAATTAATCCTGGTAGTCGACGACACACCTTTAAACATCAGCGTGATTTCAGGCGCTCTGAAGGATACTTATAAAACCAAAGTCGCCACCAACGGCGAAAAAGCACTCGCTCTCGCCTCCGCCGAAGAAAAACCGGATCTCATCCTCCTCGACATCATGATGCCTGGCATGGACGGCTACGAAGTCTGTATGCGCCTCAAGGCTGACCCGGCAACGAGTGAAATCCCGGTCATCTTCCTCACTGGCCAGACCAGCGCAGAAGACGAAACCCGCGGCTTTGAAGTCGGTGCAGTGGATTACGTCCATAAGCCTTTCTCTCCCGCTGTCGTAAAGGCCCGCGTCCGCAGCCATATCCTTCTTCGCGAAGCCCGGGCGCAACTCGCCGCGCAACTCCTCGCGCTCAACAATGAACTTGAGATGGCTCGCCAGATTCAACTGTCCATACTTCCTCACTCCATTCCTCAGTTGCCGGGCCTCGAGATCGCCGCTCGTTTTCTCCCCATGACTTCCGTTGCCGGCGATTTCTACGATTTCATCCAGATTGACGACAAGCACATCGGAATCCTCATCGCCGACGTTTCCGGCCACGGTCTTCCCTCCGCGCTCATCGCCTCCATGCTCCAGGTTGCACTCACCGGGCAGGCCGCCCATGCTTCTGAGCCCGCCAAGGTTTTGGCAGGTCTGAATCGCGCGCTTTGCGGCAAGTTTACTCACAACTTCGTCACTGCCGCCTATGTCTACGTGGACCTCGAGAAGAATCTCATGCACTATGCCGGCGCAGGGCACCCGCCCGTTCTGCAGTGGCGCAAATCCACAGGCAAAACAGCCAAGGTTTTGGAGAATGGATTGGTTCTTGGAATGTTTGAGGAGGCCACTTACGAGGCGCTCGAGTTTGCTCTCGAGATTGGCGACCGCTATGTCCTCTACACCGACGGCGTCCCCGAAGCCGCGAACTCATTTGAGGAGCAATTTGGCGTGGATCGTTTCATGGATTTCATCGAAAACAGCAAGCACCTGGGAGCGGATCAGTTCTCGCAGGCGTTCCTGACGGAATTGTCTGGCTGGACGAACCAAACAAGCGAACAGGGGCAACAGGACGACATCACCTTGCTCGTGATCGATTTCGAGCATCACTGAAGGTTTTAGCCTTCCGTATGCTGCTCTCCGAACACACTTGCAGATTCCCTGGCCACCAGATCTGAAATCCGGCATCCCTTCCCAGAAGTGATCCTTGGTTTGAGTTCCCCAATTCCATTTGGATGCAAGGTCCTTACTGATACTGAAGACATCTGCTGTCTACCGTTCACACAGTTTGTTCCTGATATCCCGTCAGTTTTGCCAGTGGAAACCAATGTCTCTGGTGAGGGATGCAAAGTCCCGCACGAATGTTGGTGGCGTAAGGCTCCGAGACATCCAGCGTGGATAGAATCTTCGGGACAGGGACTGAGGCCAGCCGTGGTTGAATCTTTTCGCGGTACGTTTTCTCATCAAGCCACGCTGGTTTGTCTGCGCGGCCTGCTGCGGCCAGCCCTCAAATCAATGATCGCTCTACGGGACAAATTACCGTGACACAGGCTTAGTTTCGCCTAATATTGTTCCGACACAAATCTCCGCTCCTTCAGAGTTGCTTGGTCGTTATACGCGCCTTTTTCCGAGCGCTTCGGCAGCTTAACCTTCTCGCGGGGAACTTTCTTGTAAGGAATGACGCTAAGCAAATGTGAAATGCAGTTCAGTCGGGCCTTGCGTTTGTCATTGGAGCGAATCAGGAACCACGGAGCGTGCTTTGTGTCGGTGGCCTCGAGCATTTTGTCTCTGGCACGCGAATAGTCGTACCAGCGGCGAAATGATTCCAAATCCATCGGACTGAGCTTCCACTGACGCAGAGGATCTTTGAGGCGCGCTTCAAACCGTCGTTGCTGCTCCTTCTGGCCGACTTCGAGCCAGTACTTGATCAGGATGATCCCCGCGTCAACGATGTACTTCTCGACCGTCGGGCAGAGTTTCAGAAACGCTCGGTACTGTTCATCGGTACAGAAGCCCATGACGTGCTCAACGCCAGCGCGGTTGTACCAACTGCGGTCGAAGATGACAATCTCGCCAGCGGCTGGAAAATGCTGCATATAGCGCTGAATGTACATCTGAGTTTTTTCTCGGTTTGAAGGAGCGGGCAACGCGACCAGGCGGAATACACGCGGGCTCACTCGTTCCGTCATTGCGCGGATGGTGCCGCCCTTGCCGGCGGCGTCGCGTCCCTCGAAGACGATGATGATGCGCAAGCCTTTGTGCTTGACCCAGTCCTGCAATTTACAAAGTTCCGCTTGGAGCCGCCGCATTTCTTTTTCGTATTTCTTTCGTTTCAAGGGCTCTGTGTCGTGTTCTACCTGTTTTTTTGCCATGGGAATTATTCCTCCGTGCGAGTGTAGACGTCTGCTAAACAACTACTGGTTTCAGGCTGTTGCGGATTGCCTTAATCGACATCCATAAGTGACCAGCGCCAGGGTCAAAAAACGGTTTCCGTCTACCCTTTACTCCCAGAGCTGCTATGGCGTAGTAGTCTGGGCGGTCGCGGGAGCTCCCCCAGTGTCAGCCCATTGCGTGTCGTTCAGATTCCATCCGCCGCCGAGGGCACGATAGAGACTGACAAGAGCAAGTTTGCGTCCGAGATCATAGGTGACCGTGGAACTCTCTGCCGGGTACAACTGCAGCTGGGCATCGATGATGTCGAGATAGCTGGACAGACCGCTGTCGTACCGGATCGTCGATAAGCGGACGGATTCGCGGTAGGCCTCGACGCTGGCGATCTCGGTCTGATAAGCGACAGCCAGCTTTTGATGCGCCGAAAGGGAGGTGGAAACTTCACCAAAAGCCTGCGTAACCGCCTTTTCAAAGGCGATTCTCGCCTGATCGCGCTGCGCCTGCGAAGCACGGTACTGATTCTGCAGCCGTCCCGCGGTGAAAATAGGCCCGGCCAAGTCTCCGGCAAGACTCCAGGTTTTACCGGAGAGTGTGAGTTCCGAGAGTTGAGGACTGACGCCGCCGAACAAGCCACTTAGAGAAATTGTCGGAAAAAAATTCGCTTTGGCGACTCCCACATTCGCATTGGCAGCAATCAGATTCTGTTCAGCTTCGCGCAGGTCTGGCCGCCGCTCCAGCAATGACGCAGGTAAGCCGGCGGGAACTTCCGGTGGGTCGAACTGGTCGGCAAGGGCCGCGCCTCTTGCGACCGGACCTGGATTGTGGCCAATCAGGAGATTCAGCAAATTCTCTTGCGCAATGATCTGTCGCTCGACATCGGGTATCGCAGCGGCAACATTGGAGAGCGCTGCCTGTGCGCGCGCCACTTCCAGACCGGAGGCAGCCCCACCTTCGAATTTGTGTTGAAAGATGTCCAGAGTGTCCTGGAAGCCACGCACGGTCCGGCGCGCAATCTCGAGTTGGGCGTCCAAAGCGCGTAATTGGAAATATCCCTGGGCTATTTCGGACATGACCAGGAGACGAATGTCTCGCCGGGCTTCGTCGGTGGAGAAATACACCGCGCGCTGGGCCTCATTCAGTTTGCGAATACGGCCAAAGAGATCGATTTCCCAAAAGGTCGTAAAACTGTAGGCATAGTAAGTGTGATTCGGGATCGTGGGCGCTTGCTGACCGGAGATATTCCCGTCATAGCCTACTTGCGGGTAATACTGCGAACGACTGACGCCGAGCAGGTCGCGTTCCTCTTCTACGCGCGACAACGCCACCCTTAAGTCGTAGTTATTATTCAGTCCTTCGCGGATCAAGCCTTGCAGGACCGGATCCTTGAAGAGTTCCCACCAGGCGAGATCGGCGGCGGAGTTGCCGGGTGTCTGCTGTTCGCTGTAGAAGTTGCCGGGAGGCTGGATTGTCGGCTTCTTGTATTTCGGCCCGAGGCTGCAACCGCCCAAGAGGAAAGGGAGAAGACAGACAGCTATAATCTTTTTCATTAGTCGTGACCTCCTTCCAGCACGGCGGGTTGTGTGACTTGTACGTGCGGTTTCTTCTTCCCGATACGCTCCACCACCACAAATAAGACAGGCACCAGAAAGATTCCCAGGATTGTAGCGGCCGACATTCCCGTGATTACGGAACTCCCCAAGACTCTTCGGCCGATCGCGCCGGCCCCCTTGGCAGTCCACAGCGGCACGCATCCCAAGATGAAAGCGAAGGAGGTCATCAAGATAGGTCGCAAGCGCAAACGGGCGCCTTCGAGAGCGGCTTCCACGAGTTCCTTTCCTTTCGAGTGCTCCAATATGGCGAACTCCACGATCAAGATGGCGTTCTTCGCCGTCAGTCCAATCAGCATGATGAGCCCAATCTGGGCGAAGACATTGTTGTCGAATTTGCGCAAGAGCAGTCCGGCGTAAGCTCCAAGAACCGCCACGGGGACCGACAGGAGTACGCTGAAGGGCAACGACCAACTTTCGTAAAGGGCAACCAAGATCAGAAACACAAAGGTGAACGACATGGCGAAAACCATGGCTTGTCCCCCTTCAGCCTTCTTCTCCTGAAAGGACATGTCGCTCCAGGCATAGCCGAATCCTGCGGGTAGCACCTCGTTGGCAACCAGTTCCATTGCGGCCATGGCTTGCCCGGAACTATAGCCGGGACTGGGGGAACCGTTGATCTGGATACTTCGGAAGAGATTGAAGCGCGTGGTGTATTCCGGCCCAGATACTCGTTTGATGGTGACCAGAGAAGCCAAAGGCGTCATCTCACCTTTCGCATTTCGAACAAAAAAACTGTTGATCTTTTCCGCGTTGGTGCGGTACTCCGGCTCCGCCTGGAGGTACACCTTCCACTGGCGTCCGAATCGATTGAACTGGTTGACGTAGGTACCGCCCAGAAACGCCTGGAGGGTCTGGTACACCTCTCCAAACTGCAAACCTTGTTTCAGTACGCGATCTTGGTCCACTTCCACGTAAAGTTGGGGCACGGACGGTCGGAAGGTGGCAACCAACGAGGCAATCTCAGGCCGTTTTCGGGCGGCAGCAGTCAGCTTATCCAGCATCTCTGAGAGTTGCGCGACACTGCCACCGCTGCGATCCTGCAACATGAACGTGAACCCACCGGCCGTGCCGAGTCCAGGAATGGCCGGCGGCCCAAAGGCAAACGCAATTGCTTCCGGAATTTCCTTCCGCATCCTCTGGTTCAAACTTTGCATGAGCCCGTTAGCGGAGAGTTCCGGAGTAACGCGTTCGTCCCAGGGCTCCAGCTGCAAAAAGTAGAAACCGGTATAGGAAGCAGAGGTGCTGGACAGCAGACTGAAGCCAGAAATTCCGCTGAAACTCTGAACGCCGTGGGTATGGGCGAGCATGTCGTCAATCTTGCGCATGACCGCGTCGGTACGTTGCAGCGAAGCGGCGTCGGGCAATTGGATCTGAAGGAAAGCATAACCTTGGTCCTCTTCAGGAATAAAACTGGAAGGCAGTTTTTTCCCCATGCCCCCCGCGAGAATGGAGATTCCTACGAGCAGCAGTAGGGCAATGCCCCAGCGGCGGATGAGCACGCCGCTCCAGCTTACGTACCCCCCCGTCAGTTTTCCGAACCAGCGGTTGAACCAGTCGAAAAACATTCCGAGAGGACCTCTGGTTTTCTTGCGTGGACGCAACAAAAGAGCGGAGAGCGCGGGAGAAAGCGTCAAGGCGTTGAAAGCCGAGATGAGTACGGAGATCGCGATGGTAACGGCGAATTGTTGGTTGAGAAGCCCCTTGATGCCGCCCATCGCCGCCATGGGCACAAACACCGAAGAAAGAATCAAGGCGATGCCGATCACTGGTGCGGTGACTTCTTCCATGGCCTTGAAGGTGGCGTCCTTGGGCGACAGTCCATGCTCGATGTGGTGTTCCACCGCCTCGACTACGACGATGGCGTCGTCGACGACAAGCCCGATCGCCAAAATGAGCCCAAACAGAGAGAGGGTGTTGATCGAAAAACCGAGGAGCGGAAAGACGGCAAAGGTCCCGATCAGCGAAACCGGCACGGCCAACAAAGGAATCAACGTGGCGCGCCAGTTCTGGAGGAACAGGAAGACCACAACGATGACCAGAACGATCGCCTCGAGCAGCGTCGTAACGATCTCTTTCATGCCTTCCGTAATGGGCAGAGTCGTGTCCATCGCCACGGTGTATTCCAGCCCATCAGGAAAGCGCGATTTCAATTCCTCCATTTGCGCTTTGACCTGTTTGGCAACCGCCAAGGCGTTGGAACCGGGAGCCTGATAAACACAAATGATGACCGCGGGCTTCCCATTGAACCGCCCGATCTGTTGATAGATCAGAGAGCCCAACTCAATCCGCGAAACATCTTTGAGCCTCACCGTTGAACCGTCTGGGTTTTGGCGCACGATAATATTGCCAAACTCTTCCGCATTGGTGAGGCGGCCTGCTGCCCGGACTGCATAAGTAAACTGCTGGCCCTTCGGGGCAGGCTCTGCGCCAATCTGACCCGCGGGGTTTACCGTGCTCTGTTGCTGGACAGCGTTGGTCAAGTCAGAAACGGTCATGCCGAGCTTGGTCAACTGGTCGGGCCTGACCCAAATACGCATGGCATAATCCGCGGCGCCAAAATTGGTAACTTGCCCGACTCCAGGAACACGCAAGAGCGCATCGTTCACGTTAATAGTGGCGTAGTTTCCCAGGAATTGACCGCTGTACGCGCCAGTCGGCGAATGCAGCGAAATTACGAGGAGCGGCAGGCCCATCAACTTCTTGACCGTCACGCCGTACTGATTGACCGAGGCGGGAAGATTGGGACTGGCCTGGGAGACGCGGTTCTGGGTATTCACCTGGTCGATATCAACGTTGGTGCCGACGTCATAGGTAACCTTGAGTGTCATGGTGCCGTCGTTGGCGTTGGTGGACATCATATAGAGCATGTTGTCCACGCCGTTCATCTGCTGTTCCAGGGGCGTGGCCACCGATTGTTCAATCGTCAGCGCGTCGGCACCGGTATATGTTGCGGAGACGTTAATCTGTGGAGGGACGATGTCTGGTAGTTGCGCAACCGGCAGTTTCGCCATGGCCACCAGTCCGCCGATCACGGTGAGAATGGCGATAACGATCGCGACGTTGGGCCGATTAATAAAGAATTTAGACATGGTTAGTTCCCACCCGTCACGGCGTTGGCCTGGGTATCTTTAAAAGCCGTAGGCGCAACCGTCATGCCGGTCCTGACACGTTGCAAGCCGTCAACGATGACGTTCTCCCCGGGCTGGAGGCCAGACTCGACCACCCACATGTCGCTGAACAATGGACCAAGCTTGACGGTCTTAATTGATACTTTATTGTCTGCACCCACGACTCCCACTTGATAGATGCCCTGCAATTCCGAGACTGCCTGCTGCGGGATTAGCATGGCGTTTTTGAGCAACTGCGTGACAGCGCGAATGCGCGCGTACTGGCCGGGACGCAGCACGTTTCCGGGATTGGGGAACTCGCCCCGTACTTGGATGGTTCCTGTTCGCGAGTCCACCTCGCGGTTCACGAAAAGAACCCGGCCACGACGGGGGTACACCGTACCGTCTCCCAGAATCAATTCGAGATTCGAGCTGCCCTTTGCAGTCACTTTTTCCCGTTGGAATCGCAAGTAATCCTGTTCCGCAATATTGATGTCAACATAAATTGGATTCACGTTCGAAATCGTCGTCATGACCGTGGTCGGTGTCATCAAATCTCCGATGGCAACCTTGGCAACGCCCGCAATCCCAGAGATAGGAGCGGTCACGGTGGTCCAGCCTAGATTTAACTTGGCATTGCTGAGTACCGCTTGATCGGCGTCGACAGTCGCCGCCGCGGCTCTTTCGGAACTCTGCGCCTTATCGAGCTCTGCTTGGCTCACTGCCCTCTGAGCAACCAACGGGGTATAGCGGCGAACATCAATCTGACTCTGCGCTAATGCCGCCTTGGCGCGTTCCAGATTTCCTGTGGCCTGCTCCACTGCGGCTTCCGCCTGACGCTTATCAAGCTGAAACATCGGCTGGCCTTTCGCGACAAATGAGCCTTCGGCGTATTGCCGACTCAACAGGAAGCCTTCCACCTTGGGCCGGATCTCTGCGTCCACATTGCCCACCATGGTGCCAACCCAATCGTTACGAAGCGCCACTTCCTTCTCGATCACCGGGGCTACGGTGACTCCGGGCGGGGGCGGAGCCGGTTTTTCTTCGTTCGAAGAGCACCCGGCGAGCGTGAGAAGCACAAGCAGTAATACGCTGAGAAATCTTGAAATCGCCAGCGACTCGCGACCGATCGCCCGCTTGTGTGAGGAAAGCAGAGTCAGTGCCTTCATTTCAAAATGCCACCTCAACGGAATGTGGTTCTTGACTTGTATACTCATTACGCTTCGCCTCCGGATAGCCAATGCCGTGGTCCACTATTGTGCGAAAGTGGCATCGAATTCAAGGTTTAACTCCCGGAAATATCTGGCGACGGCGAGCCAATCACTCTTGTGCTCCCGAAGCCGACGCATTCAATGCGTCCGGGGGCCAGTTGTCACCGGTGGGTTTCCAGGATTTGTCTGGATTATAGAGATCCATGTCCTTGAAGATCCTCAGTGAGTCAGGGCCCAAATCTTTCTGGTACACGATTCCTTCGTAGCTGACGATGAAACTTTCGACGCCTGTTACGCGGTAATCTCTGCAGGAGCGGCAGCGAGAGCGAAACCTCCAATCATTGCTCCTTCAACAGTATCTTGAAGAAGTAACCGTGAACAGGCTTGGCCTGTTCTGGCGTGGCGAAAGTTTTCTGCGTTGGCTTGGCTTCTTGTGCGTAAACGAAGATTGTCGGAACGGACAAGCCAGAGCGGACGAGATTAATAACATCCGCATTACTCCGAAAAGCCTTTTTTCTCGTAGTCTCATTTGTTTTTCCTTGCTCATGGTTCCATCACCTCCGCCGTCCGCCGCCACCGCCGCGAGCTCCCAAGCTGGAGCTACCTCGCGAGCTACTGGCACGTGCCGCACTGGCATTCCCGCTCGAACCACCATCGAGAGCGTTGCCCCTATTACTGGCATTGGCGCCGGATGATCCGCCTCGATTGCCGGCGCGATCGCCGCCGCCTGATGAAGTACGGCTCAAGGCAGGCTATCAACCGTGGTCTAATGAATCACTTA
>Ga0074046_10000060_pt1 | contig 90263 bp, 86 predicted proteins | sample BogForMeECP23OM3_FD_94441 | JGI IMG/M metagenome (GOLD analysis project Ga0074046, IMG submission 94441) | Bog forest soil microbial communities from Calvert Island, British Columbia, Canada - Bog Forest MetaG ECP23OM3 | ecosystem: Environmental > Terrestrial > Soil > Wetlands ... | reverse complement strand
GTTCGTCGAAGTGTTCTGCGCCGCTTCCGCCACCCCTTTGATGTTGTCCGAGATCGTCGCCGCCCCCCGCGCCGCTTCCGTCACACTGCGCGACATCTCACTCGTCGTCGCACTCTGTTCCTCGACTGCGGTCGCGATCACCGTCGAAATGTGGCTGATCTTGTCGATCACCCCCTTGATCCCGCCAATCGCGTCGACCGCGCCGCCCGTGTTCTCCCGGATCACCGTGATCTTCTGCTTGATCTCCTCCGTCGCCTTCGCCGTCTGCTTGGCCAGCTCCTTCACCTCGTTCGCCACCACCGCGAATCCCTTGCCCGCTTCTCCCGCCCGTGCCGCTTCAATGGTCGCGTTCAAGGCCAGCAGGTTCGTCTGCTGCGCAATCGACGTGATCACTTCAATCACTTTTCCGATCTCCACGCTCGAATCGCCCAGCCGTGACACCGTCTGATTGGCGGACGCAGCAGCGTTCACCGCTTCCCCGGCAACCCGCGCCGCCTCGGTGGCGCCCTTCCTGCAACTCGGTGGTGATCAGGTTGAGCCTCTGGCTGGTAACCAGAAGGCCGCTTTCTTCCGCGCTGTTGGCGAATTGCAGGATCTGGTTGCGCGCCAGCACCAGTTCTCCCACCAGGTTCATCAACTGATCGAGCAGACCCACGTCCAACCGGATGGTGCGATCGGCTGCGCTCTGCCCGGGGGCAGACTGCGGCGCCCGCACCGCATCCCCCGCCTCTGCCATCACCGCCGCCGGTTGCTCCGCCACAACCGCAGGCGGCGCCGGAGTGCTGGCGGGTTTCGCTTCCTCGAGCCTGATCCTGGGATTGCCGACCTCGGGGCCCTCGGACTTCGAAGGGCCGGACTTTGAGTTGCCCGACTTCGTGTTCCCGGCCTTCGCGTGGCCGGACTCGGAACGCCCGGCCCCTGAGTGACTGGACTTCACGCTGCCAACCTCCCCTCCGCCCATTTCCGACGCGCCTGCCGCCGCGGCTGCGGCCTTCATCTCTTCCGGCGCCTCCATCTTTCCCGCCGCTTCCGGAACTCCCTGCAAGCGCGTCAACCTCGAAATCAGCCCGTCGTCGTTGCGTTCCCCCTCGCCGCCGCTGGCTTCGATACTCGCCAGGATCTGACGCACCGTATCCACCATGGCCAGAAGTGCGTTCGTGATGTCTCGATCCAGCGCCTTCTGCCCGTCCCGCAGCAACCCCAGCAGGCTTTCGCCGACGTGCGTCACCGCGCCCAGTTGGTTGAATCCCAGAAATCCCGACGTACCTTTAATGGTGTGAATCGTCCGGAAAACGCTGGCTAAAATCTCCCGGTCGTTGGGATTCTTCTCCAACTCCAACAGGTCCCGGTCCAAGCGGTCGAGATTTTCATAGCTCTCGACCAGAAACTCTTTGACAATGTCTTCGGAATCGTTCATAGCCATGCCTGCTTTATCGGCGGTCCGTCCTTACTCTTGATCTCCAGAGCATCGGCGAATCGCAATTTCCCTTTTTTGCGCTCACCGAGGCTCTGGGGAATTAGAAAACTCTAAGGGTGGCCCCGGTTATCCCGGAGTGCGGTAGCACCCTCAGTGCCCGAACGCCATGCGCCCATCCCTTTCGTCGGTCGCCGATGGGCAGGGCAGCCACTGTGCCCCTGCGAACCCTGGTTCGGCCGACAGTGCCCCATCCTTACCCTCGGTCCCATCCTTACCCTCGGTGCCCCATCCTTACCCTCGGTGCCCCATCCTTACCCTCGGTGCCCCATCCTTACCCTGGGTGCCCCATCCTTGCGCGCCTTTCGCGCAAGAGCCTGCCCTGAGCGAAGCCGAAGGGGTGGGAATCCACGGTCGCGTCCAGATAGGGTTTTCGCTTTTGATTTTGGGTGGCGCAGCGCCGGGGTCCCCAGAACGCCGCTTTTGGTAGGATTGGTTTTGCTTTGAAGGGGCGCGGCTTCACAGTTTGCGGAAAAAACCGCGTTTCGTATCCGGGCATCGCTTCAGCGAAGCCAAACATTTTTCCAAGTCAGACGCCCCTTTAGGGGCTCGCGCGCCGCAGCCGCGCTGGCACGGTCTCACACCGAGTAGGAAACATCGTCCCGAGCCGCGCTCGAGTCATCCGAGTCCGCGCCCGCAGTTTCTGCTCCTGCGTTATTGGCGGCCGACTTGCTGCCCCGTCGCATGGCCACGATGCCGGTACGTACCATCTCCAGCACGCCGTACGGACGCAGAAGTTCGAGCAGTCCGTCGATCTTATCCTCGCCGCCCGTAATCTCCAGAGTCAACGATTCCGGAGCTACATCGACCACGCGAGCGCGAAACACATTGGCAAGTTCGAGCACATGCGAGCGAGTTTCGTGCCGGGCCGCGACTCGAATCATGGCCAAGTCGCGCACGATTGCCGGCTGATTGGTAATGTTTTCGACCAGCAGCACGTTCACCAGCTTGTACAGATTTGCTTCTATGCGCCGGGCTTGGTCGCGGTCGGCGTCGACGGTGATGGTCATCCTCGACACCTCCGGTTTCTCCGTTCGCCCCACCGTTAGCGAATCGATATTGAAAGCGCGCCGGCGGAACAGCGAAGCCACGCGAGTCAGGACACCCGGTTTATTTTCGACATACACCATGAAAGTATTCAGCATAGTTTTATTGAATCATTGAATCATTGAGTCATTGGTTTTAATGTCTCAATGACTCAATGATTCAATGACTCAATCGCACCTACTCATCTTCCGCCGTCTCCACAATCGGACTCGGCCGCCGAATCATGTCATGCAGTGCCGCGCCGGCTGCGACCATCGGATAGACCGTGTCTTCCTGTTCCACTTTGAAATTAATCAGCATCGGCCCATCGTGCCGCCGCGCCGCCTCCACCGCCGGCACCACCTCCGCCCGCTCCGAGACCGTCATGCTCCGAATGCCATAAGCCTCCGCCAACTTCGCGAAATCCGGGTTGAGCAACGGCGTTGCCGCATAGTTGCGGTCATAGAAAAATTCCTGCCATTGCCGCACCATCCCCAAAAATCCGTTATTGATAATCGCAATGTGGATATTCAGATTTTCCTGCACCAGCGTAGCCAGCTCGCACATGGTCATCTGGAACCCGCCATCGCCGACCACCACCCAAACCTCAGCCTCCGGGCAAGCGACTTTAGCGCCGATGGCGGCCGGCAAAGCGAAGCCCATCGTCCCCAGTCCCCCCGAAGTAATCAGCGTCCGCGGATGCTCGTGCTTGTAATACTGCGCCTCCCACATCTGGTGCTGCCCCACGTCGGTCACGACGATGGTGTTGCCGTCACGCGTCTGCCGCCACAAATCGTTAATCACGTGCGCGGCATAAAGATGGCCGCTGTCGGGCAGGTTCTGAATATCGCGCACCGCCGAATCGCCCTTCAGTTTATCGATCGAATCCAGCCACTCGCTGCGATCGATGGATTCAACATGCGGCATCAATTCCAGCAACACTTCCCGCAAATCGCCGACCAGCGGCACATCGACCTTAACGTTCTTGTTGATTTCCGCCGGATCAATCTCGATGTGAATCTTCCTGGCATTCGGGGCGTAAGTTTTCAGTGTCCCCGTAACGCGGTCATCGAAACGCATGCCTAAAGCCAGCAGCAGGTCCGCCTCCTGTATCGTATGGTTGACCCAGGCCTCACCATGCATCCCCATCATGCCCAGATTGAGCGGGTGCGACGCCGGAAACGCGCCCAACCCAAGCAAAGTAAGCGCCACAGGAATCCCCGCGCGCTCGGCAAAATCCCGCACCTCGCGCATGGCTCCAGAAATAATGATGCCGTGCCCCGCCAGAATCACCGGCCGCTTTGAATTGTGAATCAATTCCAGCGCCCGCTCATACTCCGCGGGAGCCGGCGACAAGTCAGGCCGGTAGCCCGGCAATTGCGGCTTAGCCGCCTCCCAGTCAAACTCGCAAGTACTCTGCTGCGCATCTTTCGTGATATCGACCAGCACCGGCCCCGGACGTCCCGACCGCGCCACATAAAACGCTTCCCGAATCGTCCGCGCGATTTCACCAGCGTGAGTTACAAGGTAGTTATGTTTCGTGACCGGAAGCGTCACGCCCGTGATATCGGTTTCCTGAAACGCATCCGTGCCAATCAACTTGCTGCCCACCTGCCCGGTAATGCAGACGATAGGGATCGAATCAAGCATGGCCGTGGCCATTCCGGTGACCATGTTGGTAGCTCCCGGCCCGGAGGTCGCAACGGCAACGCCCACTTCTCCGCTCGCCCGCGCGTAGCCGTCCGCCATGTGGGTAGCGCCCTGTTCGTGCCGAACCAGCACATGATGAATCTTGCTGTGCTTCAGCGCGTCATAAGCCGGAAGAATCGCCCCGCCGGGATAGCCAAAAACATGCTTCACGCCCTCCCGTTCCAGGCATTCCCAGAGAATGCTGGCCCCGGTCATCATCTTCGTTTGCTCGGTCTTTAACTCGGATTGCAACTCGGCTTTCGACTCGCTTGCGCTCGCCGCATTTTTCGGATGTGTCATCGAACCTCCCCGCGCTGCTCCTGCAACCCTATCCCTCGAAAAACAAACCCACCCCCAGCATCTCTGGCGGGTGGGATTCGGGAGCGTTTACGATTTCGAATTTCTCAGCTCACTCTTCCCTCCGCACCTGGACGGGCAGACATACTCGAACTCCCGGTATTCTGATAGTAATTCGCCGCACACTCCGTCCCTTCTTCACGGTTCCACCAGAATTTGACATGCATTCTAACAGACCGACCGGTCGGTTGGCAAGCTACAGCCCCGGCCCCTCCGGATAAGTCGGCAAATCCGGCGGCCGAGCCGGCAGTTTCTTAGGATTAGCCTTGATCTGCTCCATGAGCATCTCAACCGCCTTCTCCAGTTGCGGATCGCGCCCCTTGCGCACCATGTCCGGTGGATTGTCCACCACCACGTCCGGTTGCACGCCGCGATTCTCAATCAGCCACTTGCTGTCGTTGCTGTAAAGAGAGAACTCGGGACGCGTGATGTAACCGCCATCCATCAGCGGCAACATGCCGCGAATACCGCGCACCCCACCCCAGGTCCGCTCGCCGATAAGCGGCCCCAGTTTGTAATACTTAAAGTAGTAACTGAAAAAATCCCCATCGGAGGCCGCGTACTGATTGGTCACACAGGCCATGTATCCGTGAAACACGTTGCCCGGAATCGTACTCGGCTCCCAGTTGCGCGCCGACTCCATCCCGCCCAGCACCCGCCGCAGCCGCTCAAAAATAATCTGATCGACAAACCCGCCGCCGTTGTAGCGGACGTCGAAGATGATCCCCTGCTTGCGAATCTGCGGAAAGTATTGCTTCACAAATTCGTTGAGACCATCGTCTTCCATGTCAGGCAGGTAGACATATCCGATGAGCCCGCCGCTGGCCGCGTCTACCTTCTTGCGGTTGGTCTCAATCATGTTCAACTGCCGCAAGCTTTGTTCGTCGCCAATCGGCTTCACCACAACTTTGCGCGCGCCCTCTGTCGAAGCCTTGGAGTTGACACTTAGCGTGACCACCTCATTGGCCGTGTTGGTAAGCAATTCATCAGGCGTTTGCGGAGCGCGCAACGCCCGCCCGTTGATCGCCACCAGGTACTCGCCTTCCTTGACGTTGACGCCCGGTTCGGTCAAGGGAGAGCGATTGTGTGCGTCCCAGTTCTCGCCTGAAAAAATCTTCTTGATCCGGTACATGCCGCTGGCCGAGTCGACTTCATAGTCCGCGCCCAGCAACCCCACGTTGACCGGGTGCAGATCCGGAAAATCGCCGCCGCCGGTATAAGTGTGCGAGTTAGATAACTCTCCAATCATCTCGCCCAGAACATACGTCAGCGAATAGCGATCAGCCACAAATGGGAGCAACTGCTCATACTTATCTTTGATCTTCTGCCAATCCACTCCGTTCATCGAGGCCTCAAAAAAGTAATCGCGCTCCTGCCGCCAGACCTCGTTGAAAATCTCTTTCCATTCCAGCGGAGGATCCACTTCCGCCCGCATGCCATCCAGTTTCAGCGCGCCCTCTCCAACTTTGTGCGGCGCGTCCGGAGGCTTAGCGTCGACGATTCCTACCGGGCCGTCGGCATCGACCCGGTACAGCACTTTCGACCCGTCGCGTGAAAGTGCAAAACGGTCCGCGCCCTCGAGCAGCACTTTGTCTTTGCGCTCCTTCAAATCGTAAGCATGAATCGCCGCACCTTCTCCGGCCAGCGGCCCCGACAGCCCCTGAATCGGCGACGTCGAATAGTAGATCGCATCCTTCGAAGCGTCGAACAAGTGAATCACCGCAGGAGGCACAGCCAGCGCCACAATGCGGTTCTCGATGCCGTCCAGATCGATCTTGAAAACTTTCGGCGGCTCCTTGCTCTCGCTTCCCGCCGTTTTCTCTTCGGACTTCTTTTCCTCTCCCTTTTTATTTGGCGGCTGCTTCACGTTCTTCTTACCCGGTTCGGGAACGGGGGTCGATGCCGCAGGCTCTTCAGTCTTCACCTTGACCTCGTCGCTCAACGCCGGAAAAGGCGAAGGCTCATCGGCAGTCAACGTAACCACATAAACCCGCGTAGTCTTCGGATTGGCAAATTCGAAATCAATATTGCCCACCACTTCGTTGTAGTCGCGATCGGAAAGAAAGTATAGGTATCGCTTGTCGGGATCGAACAATGCCCCATAGCTATTATTGAGGGTCGAAGTTACAGCCGTGACCTTGCTATCGGCGAGCCCGTACAGATACACGACCGAGAACCCAGACTCCAGGCTCTTGTCATAAGCGACCCACTTACTGTCTGGCGACCAGTTATAATTCTGGATCTCACTATACTTACCGCGATCCACTTCAACCGGCTTCTTCTCCTTGATGTCGACATACCACAGTTTCAGGTCCTTATCGGCCCACGCAATCTTCGAACTATCCGGCGACCACGCTGGCGGAAACATGAATCCTTTATGCCCACTTGTAATCTGCTCTTCGCCCGCCAGCCCGTCTTGCGGAGCGACGTAAATTTCATCCTCCCCCGTCCGGTCGGAAACGTAAGCGATCCATTGCCCGTTGGGCGACCAAGCAACCTTCTGCTCCCGAACTCCCGGGGAATGCGTCAGGTTGCGAATACTGCCCTCCTTCGCCGGAACGGTAAAGACGTCTCCTCGAGCCGCAAACACAGCGCGCTTGCCATCGGGTGCAATATCGAAATCCGTGATGTTTCGGCTCGCGCTCACCCAGTGCTTCATCGCCTGGTCCCGCTCGCCATTGACATAGACACTCAGCTTCTTAGTCTGCCGGGTCTGCAAATCAAACGTGTATAAGTAACCGCCGTTCTCAAAAATAATTGCGTCCGGTCCCAGGCTAGGCCACATCACGTCAAACTCATCGAATTTAGTAAGTTGCTCGACCAGCTTGCTGCCGATGTCGTAACTGTAGAGATTAAGCCGGTGTTCGGGCCCGCGATCGGAAGTGAAATAAATCGTGTTCCCATGCCACATAGGAAACGTATCGGTATATTCCGTGTGCGGGATCACCGCATCCACTACATTATTCTTGGTGTCGTAAATAGTTATGTCCTGCGCCAGTCCGCCGGTATAGCGTTTCCACTGCCGGAAATTGCGGAAAATCCGGTTATAAGCGATCTTGTTCCCGTCCGCAGAAAATGAAAGCAGTCCACCCTCATCCGGAGCCATCGGCTGCGGCAATCCACCTTCCACGCTTATCCTGTACGGACGCTTCGTCCAACCGTTCGAAGCATCGCGGCGCGAAAGAAACACGATGCTCTTGCCATCTGGCGTCCAGCCAATTACCTGGTTGTGAATGCCCATGCGATCGGTAAGCGGCTGCGCCTCGCCCTGGTAGAAAGTCAGTTGCTTCGGTTGACCGCCCTCCGACGGCATCACATAAACATTAAAGTTGCCGTCGTACTGTCCAGTGAACGCCAGCCACTTTCCATCCGGCGAAAACTTCGGAAACAATTCCCGCCCCGGATGCGAAGTGATGCGGCGAGCCGTGCCCGCCGAACTCGACGCCAGCCAGAGATCGCCGCCATACATGAATGCAATCTTGTCTTTGTAAATGTCCGGGAAGCGCAGCAACCGGCCTTCTTGCATTTCCTGCGCTGTCGCCAGACAAGCGCAACCGAGCACACAGACGCCGACAATAAACGCGAAAGCACCACGAATAGAAATCATCAGGAGATCCTCATCGGAGATTTTTGCGGGACCGACAGCCGAGGGCGAACCATTTCGACAAGCGAAATTGTACCAGCTTCCGCGCTGTTACTTCATGCGCGAATCGTAATTGTATGTCATTGACTGGCGGCCTCGCGCACCGCCTCCTGGCAATGGCCCGCGGCAGTCAACACTTTGTCAAACGCTGTATCTGTGCGGAGTTTCGCCAGCAGCGGATCGGAAAGCAGATTCTCGTGCGCGCAATAGTTTTGTTCCACCGCACTCTGCAGCAAATGGAGAGCAGCCTGTTTTTTCCCACAGTAGGCGAAAATCGATCCCTGGTAATACCACGTCTCCGCGTCGGGTTCGGAAGGAAGGCTGGTTTCCGCTTCCTGCGCCATGCGGTCCAACTCGGCGGCAGGCCGCATCCCGAGACAAGCCTCCAGCAGATCGCGGTGATAGTGGGGTGCCGCCGGCATATGCTTCACCGCCTCGCGCGCTTCCGCAATCTTTCCCTCGCGCAGCAGAAGGGACGGGATGATATACGCCGCCCAATCCGACCCCGCATCCAAACGGACAAAATCCGCGGCCCGGTCCGTTTTACCCAGCTCCATGAATGCCCAGGCGCACGAGCGAAAAACATAGTTGCCGGGATCAATGGCTAACGCCGCGTTGCATTCATTCGTCGATGGCTCCAGCATTCCCGCATACCGGTAAACATAGGCCATCGCGAAATGCGCCTCGGCACTATCCGGGCGCCGCTTCACCAGCGCCTGCGCCGCCTGGTACGCCTTGCCCAGTTCCCCGCGCTCGACGCGGTTTGCAATCAGCTGTCTGGCCGCAGAAATCCGATTCGGATCAAGCTCGACCGCACGTTCGCAAGCCTGGTTGGAGCGCTGGAACATCGGCTCGCCCCCATCCGAATATTCTTCGTCGTAGTAGCATCGCTCGCCGAGTTGTTCCCATGCCGGAGCGTAGGTCGGATCCATTTCCACCACATGCTCCAGCACTGCGATGGCGTCTTTATTCGGCCCGGAATCACGCGGCAGCGCCAGGCTATGCAGGTAAAGATCGTAGGCCTCCGCGTTTTTCGGACGGGTCCCGGTCTCGATATAACCGCCGCCCGCGCCCAGCGCCGGCAGTAATTCCTGCCGGATTCGCGCCGCCATCTGCGCTTGCAACGCGATCAAATCCTGCGCCGGCGCGCTCACGTTCGTCTGCCACAACAGCCTGTTTCCTTTCACCTGGATCGCCTCCAGCGTGATCAGCAGCCGGTCGGCCTGCTTCACGAAGTGGCCGGTGAGAATGGTAGCCACGTGCACTTCCCGCCCCACCTTCTGCGGATCCACGTCGTTGCCTACATATTTCGCCGTGACTGACGAAGGCCGCACGTCCAGCGTCCGCGTGTAAGTAAGCGTGTTGGCAATTTCATCGGCCAGCGCGAACCGAAGAAACTCCACGCTGATGTCGCCATTCATATTCTGCAGCGGGAGTACCGCAACCGTGTTCTTGGCCGCGCCCCCGTCCGCCATCTGCCGTTGTTTAAACCACCAGGCGCCAATCGCCAACAGAACCGTGAGCAGCAGTGCGCTCACTCCCAGCAGTAGATAAGTGGAAAATTTGCTCGAGGTTTGAAACGTGGTGGTGGCCAGTCGATAGGGCAACGCCGGCCGCCGCATTCCACTCTTGGTCAACCCCGATTCCGTTTCCCTCCGTAACGACTGCAGATCACCCTTCATCGCCAACGCGTTCGGATAGCGGTGTCCCCGGTCTTTCTCCATCGCCCGCCCGATTATGCCTTCCACATCCCGCGGCAGCGATGGGTTGTGACTCAGCGGAGATACCGGCTTCTGGTTGAGCACCGCGTCCAGCGTCGTAATCACGTTGCCGGTGGAAAAAGGCTTTTTGCCGGTCGCCATCTCATAAAGCACAACCCCTAGCGAGAACAGATCGCTCCGCGGATCCAGTTCCTCCCCGCGCGCCTGTTCCGGAGACATATATACTGCCGTCCCTGGAATCACGCCAACCGCTGTCAGCGAATCCTCCAACGCGGCTTCGCTCGATCCCTTTTCCCGCGCCGACTTGGCCAATCCAAAATCGAGGATCTTGGCCTGCCCGCTCAGCGACACAAAAATATTCGCCGGCTTGATGTCGCGATGAATGATGCCCTTGGCGTGCAACGCCCCCAAAGCGTCCGCCACCTGAATGCAGATGTCGAGAATCTCGTCCACGTCCATCGGCTTGCCGCGAATTTTCTCCTTAAGGCTCATCCCCTCCAGCTTCTCCATGACAATGAAGGGATGCCCGTTGTTGTCGTTGATGTCGTGAATCGTGCAGATGCCGGGATGGTTTAACTGCGAGGCAGCGCGAGCTTCGCGCAAGAAGCGTTCCATCGACTTCTGGTCGTGCACCATCTCTTCGGGGATGAACTTGAGCGCGACGTGACGTGCCAGCCGCGTATCCTCAGCCTCATAGACCACACCCATGCCACCACCACCGAGCTTTCCCAAAATGTGATAGTGGGAGATAGTTTCGCCGATCATTCCAGACGGCCTCAAGTGCCGCCGCGGTAATGTTAGGCCGCTGGCGAAGCCCCGGTCAACCCGCTGACCAACGCCTTGTCAAGCTCCCGTTGGAAGGAGCACAACAGTTCAAGTCCCGAAGGTACGACTGAGGCTTTGGAGCACACACCTGGGCCGGTAAAAACGCGTCCCACCCCGGCTAAACAGTGGGCTTAAAAACTCGCGTTTCGTATGAGGGCATCGCTTTAGGGATGCCATAAGTCCTTCAAATTGAGTTGCCCCTTCAAGGGCCGAGCCGCGCACACCGAATTTTTTACCAAACGGTAAAGCCTCCGCCCTCTTTTGCCGATTCCACAACAGGTGCCGCTCAATATACCGGCCCGCGAATTGCCAACTCTTCGGTCCCCTCTGGCCTTATGCTAGGGTCATGTTTCCTGGGTAACGGAACGCTCAGGAGGTGTAATGAGCGGACATTCGTGGTTCGGTCCAGCGGAGTTTGGCGCACCAAAGGTCGGAGGCGCAGGACTCATGCAGGCCCTGGTTGTCGATGATTCCGCCGTCTTCCGCAAATTGATCGGCGACAATTTGCGCAGCTGGGGCTTTGGCGTCACCCTCGCCGAGACCGGCTCCGAGGCTTGGCAGATCCTGCAGCAATCCGACTCGCCCAAGCTCGTTCTCCTCGATTGGGTCCTCCCCGATCTGGATGGCATCGAGTTGTGCCAACGCATTCGCCAGGCTGGAACTTCCGGCCCTTATGTCTACGTGATCCTGCTCACCAGCAACGAAGGCCGCCAGAACATGCTCGAAGGCATGCAAGCCGGCGCCGACGACTATCTCGTCAAACCCTTTGACGAACTGGAATTGAAAGCGCGACTGCTGGTCGGTAAACGCATTCTCGACTTGCAGGAGGAACTGGTTTCCGCCCGCGAGTCCATGCGCCACGCCGCCACCCACGACAGTCTCACCGGAGTGATGAATCGCGGCGAGATTCTCGCCATGCTCGAGCGCGAATTGGAGCGGGCGCGCCGCGATCGGAGAAACGTGGCAGTAATTCTTGGCGACATCGACCATTTCAAAAGCGTCAACGACACTCTCGGCCATCTCTTTGGCGATGAGGCGCTCCGGGAAGTCTCGCGCCGTTTGCGCGCGCAACTCCGCATCTACGACGGTGTCGGCCGCTATGGCGGAGAAGAATTTCTGATGATTCTTCCCAACTGTGATTTGCCCGACGCCCGGCTCCGCGCCAATGCGCTGCGCGAGTTCGTTGCCGGGACTCCGGTAGCTTATTCCGGCGATGCCAAACTCATCACCATGAGCATGGGAGTCGCCGTCTCCGCGGGCGCGGGAAAAACCGAAGTCGAGGCATTACTCAGTCAGGCCGACGCCGGCCTCTACCGGGCAAAGGAAAACGGCCGCAACCGGGTCGAGCACATCGCTCCTGTCGCCAAGAAAGCTGCAGCCGCGCGCCCCCGCAAAAGCTAAGCGCTTTCTCGCGATGCGGCAAAGTTTTGCGCCTCGAGTCGTCAGCCGCACATCGCACTGCGAGCCGATTCTGCAGCGTTAGACCCTGGCGCTACGATTTCCCCCGCTTCCTAAAATGGAGCTTGACCCGTGTCCTGCAGCAGAGGATAATTCTCGTCTCTTGACTGCCGCGCTTGTGTGGAGGCGGCAGGCCACGATAAATCTTCAGCCGACAGGAGCCAAGCTCCGGCTTTTTGCATAGCGGATGCATCTTCTTGCACGTGCGCCCCCAAGCGTGCGCGAAGAGCGAAAAGTAAAGAATTGAGCTCCCCGAGGAGATTTCTGACGGCGTTCAAAGTGCACCAAGTCGGTTTGCACCACGTCAACTTGCACCGCAGTTTGTTTCAATCCTTGTTGTTTCGATCCTGAGGAGGAATTCATGAAGACTCGACGCACAGCGGGCGCTTGCCTGCTGCTACTAGCTGGGCTAGTACTACTCATTGTTCCGGCGTTCGCCGCGAACAAACTCCAACCAATCGTAATCAATCCGGACAAGTTCGCCGTCTCGCAACCGGTCAGCGAGATTGCAAAGACCACCGGCCCGCCGGTATTCAACGGCTGGATCATTCGTAAAGAGCACGAGACACCGAACCATATGACCAAGATCTATAACGAGCCGGATCCGGTCATGCAAGACAGCGAGGATCCTGCAGCCAAGTTGCCCATTACCCTCGGTTTCAATTTCGACGGAGTAGACGGCGAACAGGCGGGCGGCGTAATTCCGCCAGACACCAACGGATCGGTGGGAGACACGCAGTTCTTCCTCATCACCAACTTCGCTTTTACCATTTACAACAAGAGCACCGGCGCTGTCGAGGTGGGACCGCTGCTGATTAACAGCATCTGGAAAAACTTTGGCGGCCAGTGCCAGTCCGGCAACGGTGGCGATCCGGTCGTCCTCTACGACAAGATGGCGAACCGTTGGCTGTTGGAGCAACTGGAATACGACACTAGCTACCAGATCTGCATTGCGGTGTCGCAAACTGACGATGCGACGGGCGCGTACAATCTTTACTCGTATACCTTCAACGGCTTGTCCGACTATCCCAAACTCGCGGTCTGGCCGGACGCCTATTACCTAGCCTTTAACTACTTCGGCCCTGGCGATGGGGAGCCCTGCGCCATGGATCGCGCAACCATGCTGGCGGGCGGCGCCAACCCAGCCCTGATCTGCTTCAACCCCAACACGTCGGATATGGGGTTCCTGCCTTCCGACTTGGACGGCAGCACCCTGCCTCCGAGCGGCGCTCCCAACCACTATATCGAGCTCGGGAACTCTAACACCACGCTGAAGGAGTACGACTTCCACGTAGACTTTAACAATCCGTCGAACTCTACCTTCACGGGGCCGAACGAGATTACTGTGCCGGTCTACAAAACCCTCTGCGGCGGTGGCGGCGGGGCCTGCATTCCCGAGCCTAAGGGCGGAGGTTTGCTGGACGCGCTGGGCGACCGCATGATGTTCCGCAACGCCTATCGGAACTTTGGCGGCTACGAGTCCATGGTGTTCTCGCATTCGGTGGGTTCGGGTGCCAAGCAAGTTTCAGCCGAGCGCTGGTACGAACTGCGCTCCACCCCTCCGGGTGGCAGCTTCTCGGTCTATCAGGCCGCAACTTACAAGAGCAGCAAGTACAACTACTGGATGGGTAGTGTCGCCATGGATCATAACGGCGATATGGCATTGGGCTTCAGCGTGGATAACACCACGACCGAGGATCCCAGTATTTGGCTTACCGGCCGCCTGCCAACTACCAAGTTGAATAAGTTGGATATGCCGGTGGTGATTCATACCGGAACCACGGTGCAAGGGGACGTCAATCGGTGGGGTGATTACAGCTCGATGAGTATTGATCCCACCGACGATTGCACTCTCTGGTACACGCAAGAGTACAGCGACGGCGGCTACAATTGGCAGTCGCACGTCGTCTCATTCAAATTCACCGCCTGCGAATAACTCGCAAGGTGGATCTTTAACCTCGGCGCTGGGGAGAGTCGGCTGCAATGGCGGCTTTTCCCCAGTCGCCGGTTTCTATAGCAGAACTTGGCTGGAAAGTCGTGAAATTGTTCGATTCTGCCCGATTCTTGCAGGATCCTGCCAGATTGTCCTATACGAATCCCCCATTCGGGCCATGCCCCATACAGCCGTCACAGGATAGAGTTATTGGTGAGCAGACTTCGGGGGAGGGCTGTTCAAACGAGCGTCCGGTGACTCGAACCAGAGTCCGGGCGCTTTCGTTTTTTGCGGCGGAATCGATCTCTTAAGCCTTCGGCGGAACTTTCTTTGGCCTCATCATTTGCCACTCTGCTTCCGTCAACTCCCGTCCCAGCGCCGTGAACTCGCCCGCTCCCTGCAGCCATTCGCCGCCGTCCATCGTCACTACTTCTCCATTCATGTATCCAGCGCCATCGCTTACCAGAAATGCGGCCAGGTTCGCGAATTCCTCGGTCGTGCCAAAGCGCCCTAGAGGATTCCGTTTCTTGGCCGCCTCCGCCAGTTCCGGCCGCGGCAGCAAACGGGAGAACGCGCCCTCGGTCGGGATGGGCCCGGGCGCGATGGCATTCATGCGGATGCCACGATCTCCCCACTCGACGGCCAGGCTTCGGGTGAGCGCCTGGACGCCGGCTTTGGCCACGGCTGAAGGTACCACATACGCCGAACCGGTAGTCGTGTAAGTGGTGGTGATGTTGAGCACCACGCCTTTGTGGCCCGCCGCCAACCAGCGCCGCCCGCACGCCATGGTCGCGTGCAGCGTGCCCATCAGGACAATGCCAAGCACGGACTGAAACGCCCCCAACGAAAGTTCTTCGGTGCGGGCCAGAAAATTTCCGGCGGCGTTGTTCATGAGCACATCGAGCGGGCCATCGGCCCAGAGGAATCCGATCATTTCTTCAACCGCGGCGGGATCGCGCACGTCGCAGGGCCGGGAGTGGATCTTGCCCGCCGTACGCTCGCGTAACTCCTGCTCGGTGGCCGCCAGAACATCCTGCCGCCTGCCGCAGATGTAAACCTCGGCGCCCAGTTCCAGAAACCGCTGCGCGGCGGCTTTCCCTAAGCCCGTGCCTCCGCCGGTGATCAGGATGCGCTTCCCTTGGAGCAGATCTTTCTGGAACATGAGTGAGTCCTCCTCCGCTGAATGAAATACCGATTGTAACGGACGGTTCTTTTGGCGGAACGACGGGTATTTCGCGCGGGCGGCAGCGTGGTGGCCGGGCGGGGACGCCCGCCGCTCCATTTCCACTAGCTCAATTCTGCGATTGCCCAGCGCGCGCATTCCGCTACCACCGGATCGGAATCTTCGCAGAGTCTCCTTAGCGTCGCCGCGAATTTCCTGTTACCGCTGTTGGCCATCGCAATCACGGCATTCCTACGCAGTCCGGAAAGCTTGGCGCGCCGCACGGGAGATCCGCGAAATACTTGCCGGAACTCTTCGACCTGCATTTCGGCCAGCCATTCCAGCGCGGGATTGACGAGTCCCTCTCGCGGTTCGAACTCCGGCGCGGAGGTCACGGGCGCCTTGCGGTTCCACGGGCAAACGTCCTGACAGATGTCGCATCCGAAAACGTGGCGTCCCATGAGGGTGCGCAGGTCTTCCGGAATCTCGCCACGCTTTTCAATCGTGAGATAGGAAATGCACAGCCGGGCGTCTAGCTCGCCGGGCGCAACAATCGCCTGCGTCGGGCAGGCGGTGATGCAGCGTGTACAGGTTCCACAACGATCGGGTGCGGGCTGGCTGGCGGCCAATTGATTGCCCGTGAACTCGAGCGAGGTCAGAATTACTCCCAAAAACAGCCACGAGCCCAGCTTCTGGTTGATGATGCACGTGTTCTTGCCGATCCATCCTAAGCCCGCGTATTTCGCGTACACGCGCTCGATCAGCGGGCCGGTATCTACGTAGGAGCGAAGCTGCAAGTCGCCAGTTGCCAGCGGCCAGTTGCCAGTGGCGTCGAGCAGTTCGCGCACATTGATTTCAACTTGCCGCAGGCGGCGCAGGACGGCGTCATGATAATCCTCACGCGACCATGCATAGCGCGAAATCCAGCCCCGGCCGCCACTTTTCGCCGGCGCTTCGGTCGAGTAGGGCTGCGCGGCGTTGTAGTTGATGGCGCAGACGATCACGCTGCGCGCCCAGGGAGCGACTTTCGCCAGCGACGCTCGTTTGAGTTCGCCGGTCTCATCGCGGGCTTCCATGTATTTCATTTCGCCGTGGCTGCCCTTTGCAATCCAGGCGGGGAACACTTGCAATTCCCGGAAGTCGCGGACCGGTGCAATGCCGCAGAGATCGAATCCGGCATCGCGGCTGCACTGCTGGATCCGGGTTGGAAGATCGCAGAACAAAAGCGGACTGAAGCCTCAGGCCGTAACTCCTGCATCCAGCGTTTTCATGAGATCCAGAATCATGTGCAGGGCGGCCGCGTCGCCAATTCCAGTATTGATCATCGTGTGGTAAATGGCGCGATCGGGCCATTCGACGTGGAAATACTTCTGAATGAAATCCACGCGCTCCCGGTCCACGGTATCGACGAGTTGTTCGGCCTCGTCCTCGCTCTTTCCCCGAGCCAGCAACCGCCTTACCTTATCCTCTCGCGCCGCGTACAGAAACACGCGCATCGTGTCTTTGCGGTTTCTGAGAAACTGCTGCGATCCTCGTCCCACGATCACCGAGTTTCCGGTTTTCGCCGCGTGCTGCACCACCTGTTCTGTAAACTTCAAAATGCATTCGCTGTCCACCAGCTTGAGCTTGTGCGCATTCAGGCTCCCTTCATAACTCCCGCGCAGGAATGATTTGAAGAGCCGGTAGTACAGCGGATCGGGTTTTTCCTCTCGTCCTTCCACAACTGCCTTGGGACAATCCGCCAGCCGCGCGATCTCCTCCGTCAGCAACTGATCCCAAAGCTTCCAGCCCAGTTGCTTGGCCAGCAGTTGCGCGATTTCGCCGCCGCCGCATCCGTACTCGCGTTCGATCGTGATGATTTTGATCATGTGGGTCGCCTCAAATGTGGACGGCGAGAACCGGGCACGGCCCCAACTGCAGCACCCGATAAGTGGTCGAACCAAACACCGCCAGATCCAATGCGCCGCGCCCACGCACTCCCATGGCCACCATATCGACTTGCGCCTCCTCGGCGAGTTGAATGATCTGCTGGTACGGTTTCCCGACCCGCACTGCCGTCTTGATCTTGAGCGTCTTGCGCGCCTCCGGTGGAATCAGTTTAACAAGCTGCTCCGCCGCCTTCGCCAAGGCCTCCGTCCCTGCTCTTGGCGCCTCGTCCAACACGTGCAGAAGCGTGAGCTCGGCATCGTACTCCTCGGTCGCAGAGATCGCATAGCTCAAGGCCCGCTCCGAATTTTCCGAGAAGTCGGTGCAGAAAAGAATCCGGTTCAAGCGGTGGCCCCGCGCTTCACCCGCGCCCATATCCGCGGAGACAGGCTCGTGGCGCGGCCCACATACCGCCAGCACCGGGTACGAAGTCTTGCGCATGACTCGATTGGTCACCGACCCCAGCACCAGTCGGTCGTATCCGCGCCGGCCGTGCGTTCCCATGACAATCAAATCTACTTTGCGCGCTTGCGCCAGCGACAGAATACAATCCGCCGCTGCACCCTCATACACCACCAGCTCCGGCTGAATCTCATCGTGGTGGTGCTTCTTCACGAACTCCCGCAGCTGTTCGTTGCCGCCATCGCGCAGCGTCCGGCAGAATTCCGCATAGTCTCCCGCCGAGGCCGCATAGTCGGCGTAAGGATATCGCGACAGCTCGACGATATGCAGCGCCACCAGCCGGGCTCGGTAATGCTCCGCCAGCGATAACGCATGCCGATACGCCCGCACCGAGAACTCCGAAAAATCAACAGGGCAAAGAATAAGTCTAATTTCCAGCATGACTGCCTCTAGCTATCAGCCGCAGAAAATCCTATTCAAGATTACTCGGCCACCCTTACCCCGCCGCCGCCCGGATCATTCTTCTTCAAAACAAACGCGATGCAGAACATGATCCCCGATCCGACGCAAAGCACCATGAAAGTATCAATGTATGCCAGACTCGCGGCCTGATTTTGCAGCGATTGATAAATCCTGGCGTAGGCCGTAATTTGTGCCTCGTGCCGTCCCACACCGGCGGTAGCCAGCTGATGACTCAACCCGCTGGCAGCATTCACAAAATTAGGATTGTCGACCCTCGCGTTCTGCACCAGCCGCGCCTGATGGAATTGAGACCGCCGTGCAATCAACGTGGTCACCATGGACGTTCCCACACTGCTACCCATATTGCGCATGAAGTTGATGATTCCAGCGACCGCATTATTTTTCTCCGGCGCAATTCCGATATAAGCCACCAGCGTTATCGGCACAAACAGGAACCCCAAACCAATCACCTGGGCAATGCGCAGCCACGTCGCCGCACTGAAGCTGATCAGCAAGTCAATCCGCTGCGTGGAATAGAACATGGCTATCGACAGCGACAGCCAGCCGAAAGCAATCAAATAGCGCGCCTGGATTTTCGTCGTCAGTTGCCCCATGATGGGCATCTCAATCAGCAAGACCAAACCTCCTGCCGAAAGAGCCAGCCCGGCCAGTTGCGACGTGTATCCCACCAGCGTCTGCAAAAATTGCGGCATCAGTACCAGGCTGCTGAACAGCATGATCCCCAGCGTGAACATCATCAGGCTCGAACTCGCGAAGTTAAAGCTCTTGAACATGCGTATGTCGATGATCGGCGCCTTTTGATACAACTCCCAGATCACCAGCGAGATCAGAGACACGGTCGACACGACGATTAAAGTTGTGATGAAGTGCGACCCGAACCAGTCATCTTCCTGCCCCTTGTCGAGCAGCACTTGCAACGCGCCAATGCCGAGCGCCAGGAGAGCGATGCCAATGTAGTCCAACTTGACCCCGGCCGACTTGAGTCGGCTTAAATAAGGAGGGTCTTCGACAAAGCGTCGCACCAGAAACGACGTGACAATGCCGACCGGCAAGTTAATAAAAAAAATCCACCGCCAGGAATAATTAAAGGTGATCCACCCGCCGAGGGTTGGCCCGATGGTGGGCGCCATGATGGCGGTAATACCATAAAGCGCAAATGCCAGCCCACGCTGTTGTGGAGGAAACGTATCCGCCAGAATGGCTTGAGCCATCGGCTGCAGCCCGCCGCCGCCAGCGCCCTGCAACACCCGGAAGAAAAGAAGAAAGCCCAGACTAGGCGCGACACCGCACAGCAAGGAACTCACAGTGAAAACCGCCAAGCACGACATGAAGAAACGCTTCCGTCCCAGCGTTCCCGCAAGCCAGCCGCTGATCGGCAGGATGATGGCATTCGAGACCAGGTAAGAAGTCAGCACCCAGGTACTTTGGTCGTTGCTCGCCCCCAAATTGCCGGCTATATACGGCAGGGCCACGTTAGCAATGCTGGTGTCGAGCACCTCCATGAACGCTGCCATAGCCACGACCACGGCGATCAGCCAAGGGTTGAACTTCGGCCGCCAAACGTCCTGGTCGAGGGTGAGAGTCGCGGCGCTCATCTGAGGTATACGTCCGGCACGACGTTCATGCCGGGGCGAAGCCGCCGATCCTTGTTCTCTCCCGGATCGAGAACGATCTTCACCGGAATCCTCTGCACAATTTTCACGTAATTTCCGGTGGCATTTTCGGGCGGAAGTAAACTGAACAGCGGGCCCGTTGCTCCCGCGATGCTATCCACATGGCCCTTTAGAGTGCGCCCACTAGAATCCACGTGAATCTCCGCTTTCTGCCCAACCTGCATGTGCCTAAGCTGGGTCTCTTTAAAATTGGCGGTCACCCAAACTTCGTCGAGCGGCACCACGGTAATGAGTTGCTGCCCGTCTTGCACATTCATCCCGACCACCACCGTTTTGGTTACTTCCCCGGTGACCGGAGCCACGATTTTCGTATAAGAAAGATTGAGTTGCGCCTGCTCAAGTTGTGCGCGCTTTTGCTCCACATCCGCGATCGCCGCCCGCACGCGAGCCTGGGTCGACGAAACCTGCTGCGGACCAGTCTCCGCATATTTGTGGTTTGCCTCGGCTTGCGCCACACGGCTGCGAGCCTGTTGCACGAATTGCTCCGCCGCCGACTCGCTGGCGCGCGCTGCCGCTACCGTAGCCGTGCTCGATTTAGCCGCGGCCAGCGCTTGATCGTAAATTTGCTGCGACACTTCCCGCTTGTCGACCAGCAACTTATAACGGTGGAGATCGTCTTGCGCCTTCACATCGTTCGCCTCGGCCGCCTCCAGTTGCTCATGAGCGGCGGTCAGTTGCCTTTCGGCGGCGACGACTCCAGCATTCGCGTCGTCCACTCCGGACGCAGTGAACCTCAGTTGGCTGGAACTGTTCACGGAAGTGATCGGAACCGTGATATTCAGCGATTGGGCGGTCGCTTGCGCGTTAGCGAGATTCGCTTGTGCCTGCGCGACCGCTACCTCGTAATCTTTCGGATCAATCTCGACCAGTACTGTGCCTTTCTCCACCCACTGGTTGTCGTCGACGTTGACCCGCACCACGTAACCCGAAACCCGCGCGCTTACGGGATAGAGATGAACATCCGCCTGGGCATCGTCGGTCGATTCATAACTGTTGAGCCAACGCCACAAGAAAATTCCCGCGACCAGCACCACGACGACCGCGACCAGAATCACGATGTTCCTGCGGCGGTTGCGATTTTGCCGCACCGGGGGCCTGTACTCCCGGTCCGCCAAGGGCGATGCCTCCACGGACGACGAATCGGCCGCAGATTCCTTGCCTGTGTCGGGTACTGAACGGGGTGGGTTTCCTTCCGCCATGTTCATTTTCCTTTGAAATATTCCTTGACGCCCTCCTCACCAATACCCAGAGCGCGAACCAGGGAAATTTTTGCAAAATTGTAGTTGTAGAGACTCGAGATGTACTGTTCGTGAGCGCTCGCCACTGCTTCTTGCGATTGCACCACCTCCACCGTGTCGGTGACGCCCGCGCTGAACCGATCGCGCGACTGTACCAGCGTCTGCTCCGCCAGATCGATGTTGCTGCGCGCCACGTTCACCTGTTCCGCCGATGACTGCAGGTTCAGCAACGCCGCGCGCACGTCGGAATCGATCTGCGCCCGCAGATTCTCCAGCCGCTCGCGACTCTGTTCCAGCCTCGCATCGGCCTGCAAGACATCTCCATGCACACTGCCGCCCTGAAAGATCGGAATCGTCAGCGTTCCCCGCGCGTCGGCAACCGGCGTTGCCGTCGAAGGATGCGACCCTCCCAATCCATAATCCGCGTTAAACGAAAGCGACGGCAGATAGCCGCCCAGCGCCGCTTTGCGCGAGTATTCCGCTGCGCGCACGTCATTCATCGCCGCCTGGTAATCGGAACGCGAAGTGTAAGCCCGTTTCAGTGCCTCATCCACCGTAATGTCTTCGAACGGCTGATAAGGCGCTTTGTCGGTGAATTCAAATTTCTGCCCGGGAGCGAACCCGATCACCCGCGCCACCGTCAGCTTCTGAATCGCGAAATTGTTCTTCGCCTGGATCAACTGTTGTTGCCGCGTCTGCAATTCAACCTTGGCCCGCAGTCCGTCGATGTCCGGCGAAGTGCCGGCATTCACCTGGTCCGCTGCCTGATCGTAGATCGCCTGTGCCGTCTCGACCTGCGCCGCGGCCGTTTCAATGCGAGCGGCATCGGCGATGCCCTGCAAATACGTATAGCCCACGGCCAGTACCACGAGATCGCGGGCATCCTTGAACGTATAGCTGGCCGACTGCAAACTCTGACTCGCCGCGCGCGTAGCGTTGATTGACTTCCAATCGAACAAAGTTTGCGACAACGAGGCGCGCGCATCAAAATAAGAAAAAGGCCCAACCGATGGCGAAATATGCAAGAGGGTAGCCAGTCCGGCAAAGCCGAGCTCATCGACATTCAGCTTCGACTCCGCCACATAAGGTGACGCCGTCACGTGCGGCAGCAGAGAGCTCAACTGCTCCCAGCGTTGTCCGCGGGCCGAGCGGATATCCGCCCCCGAAAGCAGCAGTCCTAGATTTTGTTTCAACCCGCGCCCAATCGCGTCCGGCAACGAAAGCGGCAACACTCCCGGAACCAGCTTGGCCGGCACGCTGCCCGCGAACGGGCTAACTCCACCCGTGCCGGGAATGGCTTGCCCCGGATTGCTCGGGAGCGCGGTCTCGGTCTGCGCCATTGATGTTGCAATTCCACAACTCAAAACTCCAGCCAGCAGGAAAGCGCGGCAGCATTCGTAACTCACGGCTTCTCCTCTTTTTCATCCGAACGCACAAACTCCACTCGCAATCGATCAGGCTCCGGCGCTTGCGGGCGCATACGCCTTAGTGCATTGCGATCATTTGTTCCAGGGACCTTGCCGCTACGCACGCTGGATATGCGTGCGCCCCTTAGCGCCTGAGATGCACCTCGCCCCCACCCGACGCGCCACTTGTATCTGAATTACCCATCCCCAAGCTGGATGCATTTTTTCTAAAGAATTCTTGCCGCCGGATCAGAACACCGCAACCGCCCGTCAGCGGGCGACAACTTTTCCAATCGCCGCCGTCACCTTTCCAGTGTCTTGCGATCCCAATCGCCCAGGCTTGCCCCCGCCGCGTATGTGCTTTGGCAAAACTCCAGTAGCGAGGCCGTGGGCGATTCAGCCTTGCGCACGTCTTCGTACATCAATAGAAATTCGCCCAACTGCTTCTCGTAATATGCGGCCTTGGGCTGGACGGCCGCTTCTTTGAATCCCTGCGGCTCGGGAACCACGTAAGAATAAAAAGCTGCACCCTTGATATCGCCACCGCCCGGCCAGAATCCAACACTGCTCACTTCGTGGGAATACGCCTCTCGCGAAATCGCGTCGGCCCCCGGTCGCTCCGGAGCCCGGCGCCCCGAAAACCGCGTCACGGCAAGATCAAAGCTTCCCCAGAAGAAATGCACCGGGCTGCATTTGCCGATGAACCCCGCCCTGAATTGGCCGAAGACCGCATCCACCGTCAACAGAATCCGCCAGAATCTCTCCACCGCCACGGGATCGTACGAGCCATGCACTCGATCCTCGTCGAAGGCAATCGGGTTAGGAATTTCCACCGGCATTCGCCAGATCTTGACGTCAATGCCCGCCGCTCCAAGCATTGCCATAAATTCCGTGTAGAACTCAGCCACCGAACGAGGCGCCAGCGCCAGCGTCTTCACTATTCCATCTGTTGTCTCCAGCACAAGCTGGTGGCTCAAGAAGTCAAACCGGAGTTCGAAGGCTCCTTGTCCATACGGGATTCGAGATGTGGTCATCCCCCGAGCGGTTACGTACAACGGAACATTCCACCAATGGTTCAAGAGCGGCGTCAGACGCAGCCGCACCTTACCCACCATCTGGCTCCACATATGGAGCGTGGCGTACGTGTCTTTCCACGATTCCAGCGGCAGCGCAGGCCAGCATTCCGGTTGATCAGCGGCAGCGCCAAGCATATTCAACCTCCCAAGTGTTCGCCGTTTCAAGAAGCGGTAGTCGACAGCAAACAACCAGACCCATTCGCATCAGTACATTGCGCCGCCTCGCCCACTTCTGGACAATCCCACAGGGTCGATCTTCTCACGAGCGCGATCCTCAGAGTTATGGGGCATGGTAACCGCGAATTATAGACCGGATAATCTGCCGAGGGCGACAAGCTCACTGAAAAGCTGTGACCGGGGACGGACTGAAGAGTTATTGCTTTGGTTCGCCTCCTCGTCCCATCTGATTTCATCCAGAATGATAGAATAACTTCATTGAACCCACACCCTCATGGGGGACAATCAGGTCGCGCCGCTTCGCCAAGATCAGTTCACGCCGTGAGACTCAATACTCCCTGAGGCAAAAGGACTGAATCCTGCGAGGTGGAGAGGTTGGCGAGCGCAGATCACCGAGCTACAGCAACCCAAGGTGGTCGGAATATTTGGCCTGTAAAGAACTCACCAGGAGTTCAAACTGCGCATGGCGGCGCAGGTTTTTCAGGCAGGGGTCCTCCAGAAAAAACGGCCAGCAGGCGAAACCGGTATCAACGCTGCGTTCAAGCCACGCAAACGCAGCCTCAGGCTGATTGAGCAAGGAAAGAATACGGGCGATCTGATAGTACGAGTGGTGGGCGTGACCGAAAGATTTCGGGTTGGTACATGCCCGGCTAATGCATCCCAGCGCCTCCTCGGATTCGCCCAACCAAGCATGCATCACACCTCGAAGGGCGATGATCATTGGCTCTTCCTGCGCCAGGCTTCCGGCTTCAGCGAGCAAGCGCTTAGCCTCTTCCCATTGGCCGGTCAAGATCGCGAGGTCCAGCGCAAAATGGATGGCATACTTATTCCCGGGATCATCGGCGCGCCACTTCTCTAACTCATCGCGTGCAAGTTCGTATTCTCCGCTCCATAGATAGACTTGGGCAATGCTGTGGCTGATCGTTTTTCCGGGATCGAAAGGCCTGCCCCTCTCAAACATCGCACGAGAGTGCTCGAGCAGGCCAATATGCGCGAGGATGGTCCCGAGGCGGCTGTAGGCATGGGGGAGATTCTTCTGAAGAGTGAGCGCACGCTTCAATTCGGAAATCGCCTCGATATGTTGGAAGTTCTTCGAGGGCCCCCAAAGCAGAAACGCCTTGGCCACGTGTCCTTCGGGCAGGGCCGCATCCAATTCCAGAGCGCGTTGGCAGTGAAATTCCGCCTTCTCCAGCCAACTCCGGCTGGGATCGATCTCGAAGTGAAGCTTGGTACAAACGAAGGAAAGAATGGCATGGGCGAGCGCAAACCGCGGATCGCGAGCCACCGCATTCATCATGTGCCGCGCAGCATCCTCCAATAGTTTCCGGTCCCCAGTGTAACTGTCACGGTATCCCTGAATGAACTCCCCATAAGCCAGCGCATCCCGGCTGAAGCGGGCGCGACTCTGTGGGGTTGGGGTGCGAAGCGGACGCTTCAGTGCTTTGGCGGTATGTCTGGCGATGTCGTGAACGTGCTCGAAGGGGCGATTGACGTCGAGAGCAAACTTGGTTAAGAAACAACGGCTCTGCAAATGCGAGTCGAACAGTTCGACCGACAAACGTGATTCCACCTTGGAACTCTGAATCGCACCATGCACCACAAATCGGACCCCCAGCCGGGAAGCGATTTCCGATGGCTTCGCGTTGGAAGGTACATTCAAGATGGCAGAGGTTGGCAGGACATCAACTCCTTCAAGATTTGCCAGCTGTGAAACCAGGGAATCGGCAAAGCCCAAGCTGAGGCCGTTATCATCCTGGAGGTCCCCGAAAAAACGGAGCGGCAGCACGGCGAGCGAGGGACGGTCCACCCCCCACCCCACGTCGCCTCGAAATGGCATTTTGCCGTCCGCGCTTTCAGCAGGACCGGAATTGCCATAGAGAGGACTAATGATCCGAATCGGTCCGACGAAGCGATAGCCTTTGCCTACGACCGTTTCCAGAAATCGTTGTTTAGCGGAATTGTCACCCAGAGCTCTGCGAATTTTGCGGACGATGTTATTAATGTTCCGCTCGGTGTCGATGAAGAGATCCGTGTGCCACAGCTTGGCCTGGATTTCCTCGCGGGGAACCAATTGTTCCCTTCGCTGGACCAGGAAAATGAGAAGCTCCATGGGTTTCTTTTCAAGCTTTATTCTGCGGCCATCGCGGTGCAGCTCGTAGCGACCTAGGTCGAGCTCGATGTCGCCCCTCTTCGAGCGACTTCTGGAAACCTGTCTCATAGGTAACCCCATTATCCCCAATCGCCTACGACGATACACGAAAAATATCTAAAAATGATTCCGGTCTTATTGAAGCTTGCGCCGAAACGCGCGATATTGTCGTTCGACAGGTGGCAATAACGATCTCAGGAGAAACCAAATGAAACGAAATTTGTGTCTGATTCTCGCCATTTCAGCAGCGATGTGGTGGGTGAGCCAGTCCAGTCTCACGGGCGCGATGGCGGCTGCTACGGAGAAACACGCGTTTACACCCGATACCGTGGAATACGGTCCCGCTCCGTCTTTTGTTGCGCCGGGGGCGCAACTCGCGGTGCTGGAGGGCAATCCTCTTGCGACCAGCGGGGACTACACGATCCGTCTGAAGATGCCGGACGGATATCGCATCGCGCCCCATTGGCATCCCCAGCGCGAAAACGTTACCGTGATCTCCGGGACGCTTAAGTTTGGCATGGGCGATCGCTTTGATGAGAGCAGCATGACGGGTTTTCCGGCGGGCAGCTTCGCCTATCTCGATCCCGACATGCACCACTACGTGATGGCGAGCGGCGAGACGGTAGTCCAGGTCCACGGCATGGCGCCGGTGCAGTTCAACTACATCAATCCCGAGGACGATCCCAGCCGGAAGAAATAGTCGATGTTGACGGAAGACGTGGTGCGCCGCCTCCTTTCGAGCAGGAGTCGGAAAGATGGTTCGCAGCGAACTGTTTCGGTCCTGTGGGCGGCAAGAAATGTGATGCCTGCGAATCAGACAATCTCAGGTATCAAGGGCTGATTTTCCATGACTTGAGACGCACAGCAGCACGCAATCTGCGACGAGCAGGAGTTGCCGAAGGCGTCATTCAAAAGATCGGAGGATGGCGTACAAGAAGCGTATTCGAGCGGTACGCTATCGTTTCCCAAGCTGACATCATGGACGCCATGAAAATGCTGCAATCACATCGGGACGGGCATAGTTTCGGGCATAGCGAACCTGAAACCGGGAACAGTGGCGAATCCCAATCAGCGAATTAGCCAATCGGGTCAAGCGTTCGAATTGGTAGGCCCGGCAGGAATCGAACCTGCAACCCTCGGATTAGAAATCCGATGCTCTATCCGCTTGAGCTACGGGCCCTCGCAAAAAATAGCCTGCTGACTACCGATTATAGGGTGATTCCAGGACGAAGATAAAACGCTGATTAAAAAACATCGTGAGGGCGCGCCTTCACAGCCTGTGGAGAAATTGGCGTTGGTTTGTTTTGCAATGGCGCGGCTTTACAGATTGCGGAAAAACTCAAATTTCGTATCCGGGCATCGTGTCAGCGATGCCATCCCCACGCTGAGATGCCCCTTGGAGCCAAGCAATGCAAATCGAGTTCTTTCCGCAAACTGCTTAGCACGAGCGCCGCACTAATCCTTCAGCGGCACAATCGTCTGGTCGCCTCGGCAGAACGTAGCCACTTTCAGCAATCTCCCCGGCGGTTGCGGCATGGTCATCACCGGTCCGTAGCAATACACCGCGTGCCCGGTGGCGGCAAAGTACCAGCGCCCTCCCTTTCTTTTGGGCGCTTGCTGGCTGCTAGTGGGAGAAAGCTGGGCTGGCGGTGCCAACCGGGGAACGGGAAGTGACAATACCAGGGCTAGGGCCAGGGCCTTCATTTTGGGTCTCGCTTCGTTACGGCCCCCACATGGGCCGCGTTTTCACAGAACCGTTTCTTTCAAACTGCGTTCTATCTAAAACCCAGATCGCTTCTTCGCGCTCCCGTGCGTCGCCTAGATGACTCGGGTCGCGCGCCGCACGTCTTCCAAATCCCCAGCCGGCTTTTCCGGCGCTTGCTTCATCTCGTGCGCCGACTTTCCCGGCCGTTTGCTTTCCTTATTCAATCCTTTGGACTCCGTTCCCTTCCCTCCCACTGCCGGAGCGCCCGTTCCCGCGCTCTTCTGTTCACCGCTCACCGGCGCCTTGTCGCGGGCCAGCTTATCTTTCAATGCCGACAGTTGCGCGCTGTCCTTCAACATTTCGCGGATTAAGCTGCGTTGCGATTCGATGGTTTGCCCCTGCTCGAAAACCAGCATGGTCAAAATGCAGTACGAGATGACGAACAAAATCACCAGCAGCGGCATCATCCCCACCGGTCGCGAGGCCGTTTTAGGAGCTGCACACTCAGTGCTGTAAACCACGCTCAAAGTTGCCCCCAGGCGAGCCCCCTACTTTCGGGGCTCACCAAGAGACAGTGCACCCATGAAACCATATGCAGCATAAAATGTAAGTAATAGTAGCGAATGGAGTTAATAAGCAAAAACGAGATCGCCCAAGAATTCAGGGTGCAACCATCTGCACTTTATGAGTAACCAGTCCAGCGTACGTAACGGCAATCTGGAAGGAATAATCCCTCGAAACCGGTGCCAGACAGGCCTTTTGGAGAGGTTTTGCTTGGTTTCAAACTACCAATCACAAATTGCCGGATGACAAATTCTTAGCCTTCCCATAGGCTTTTCCCCAGGAAATCACCGGATTCCTCAGCACCCCGATCTTCTCGATCTCGCACTCCATTACGTCGCCGGGTTTCAGATACCAAGCCTCAGGGTCCCCCGAAAACGCCGCCACGCCCGACACCGTTCCCGTAGAGACCACATCGCCCGCGCTGTATCCCATCGCGGAGTAGTGCGAAAGTATCTCCGGAATCTTCACCGACATTTTGCTCGAGTGCGACCGCTGCCGCGACTCCCCGTTCACCCGCAGTTCCATCGCTAGGTTGTGCGCGTCAGGAATCTCGTCGGCCGTCACGATCCACGGCCCCAGCGGGCAAAACGTGTCGATCCCCTTGCAAAAGCTGAACACCCCCGATTTCATTTCGCGCCGCTGAATATCGCGCGCCGTAATGTCGTTAAAAATAACGTAGCCGCCGATATAATCGGCCGCCTCCTCCGGCGTAAAGTGTTTCCCCGCCTTCTTCAAAACCACCGCTAGTTCCAATTCGTAATCCAATTCCTGTGTAAGGTGTTCGGGATAAATCACCGCCTCATCCGGCCCAATAATCGCATCGACATTCTGAAAAAAAACGATCCAGGGCAGGACCGGATGCGAAAAACCAGCCTTAGTCGCTTCCTCGTGATGCTCACGGAAGTTGCCCGCCGTGTGAAAAAACTTTTTCGGAATGATAGGCGCCCTTAGCTGAATATCGCCCAGCGAGTAAATCAGCCGCTCGCCCCGGGGACCTGTGACCTGCCCAGAGCCGTGAATAGCAACGTCCGCATCGAGGTGCGCAACGTAGTCGAGAGCCTTATGCGCCGCCTCCAGACTAGTATCTCCGCCCTGCAACAGCGCCCTCATATCGGGCGGCGCCAGGGCATCGGCCATGCGGTAAAAGATAGGGTCGCCGACAACGTCGCGCAGGTAAAGCGCGCAAGCCAGATGCAGATCGACAATCCGCTCCCCGAGCAGCGCTCCAATCCGCGACTGCCGAGCAGGGTCTTCAAAAGTCACAAGTTTCATAGGATTTGTAAGGGGAACGCATCCCAGATTCTATTGAGGCAACCAAGCCGTGTCTATCCACGTTTGCCAATGGAACGCCCGGTGTCCGCGCCCGGTCATTCGTAAAAGTAGCCGGGAATTTCAGTTTGACCGCAACATTCGGATAGTTCGCGCCGTCCAGTTGCCCTATGTTATCCGCATGGCCACCAATGCGATACTTTCACAAGAAGCAGCAACGATGAAACGAACACAAACCACGCCCGACGAAGTAGCCGGCCTAATCAACACCCGCCGCTGGCAGGCGATCGCCGATCGCGATCGTTCCCTGGACGGCACCTTCGTCTTCGGTGTCTCCAGTACGGGCGTCTTCTGCCGTCCAAGCTGCGCCGCTAAGCGCCCGCGCCGAGAGAACGTAACCTTTTTCGACGACGCTTTTCAAGCTGAGCAATCCGGCTATCGCGCCTGCCTGCGCTGCCGTCCCAAGGCGATCGATGGGAACCCGCAATCCGCGTTGGTTCGCGCCATGTGCCGCTACATCGAGCAGAACATCGAATCCCCTCTCACGCTCAACCTCCTAGCCAAGGAATTCCGCCGCAGCCCGTTCCACCTGCAGCGCACCTTCAAATCGGCGCTGGGAGTCTCGCCCAAGGCGTATATCGACGCCGTCCGCTTTCGCCAGGTAAAACAAAATCTGCAAGCCGGACACGACGTCACCACTGCCCTCTACGCCGCCGGATACAGCTCCAGCAGCCGCCTCTACGAGCGCACCGCCAGCCAGTTAGGCATGACCCCGGAAAAATACCGCCGCGGAGCCGTAGCCGCGGTAATCCGCTACTCTATCGCCGATTCGCCCCTGGGACGCATGCTGATCGCCGCCACCGACAAAGGCATATGCGCCATCCAGTTCGCCAACTCCGATCATGTACTCCAGCAGGGCCTGATGCGCGAGTTCCCCTTCGCCACCCGCCGCCGTGACGACCAAGCCCTAGCCGAATGGGGCGTCAATCTAACCCGTCTGATGCAGCGAGGCGAGCCCAATCCCTCACTCCCGCTTGACATAAGGGCGACCGTGTTTCAAAGAAGAGTCTGGGAAGTTCTGCAGAAAATTCCTCGAGGAGAAACTCGCTCCTACAGCGCCGTGGCGAAAAAGATAGGCATGCCAAAAGCTACCCGAGCCGTAGCCCGAGCCTGCGCCGCCAATCCCGTAGCCGTCGCCATCCCCTGCCACCGCGTTATCCGCGAAGACGGCAACCTGGGCGGCTACCGCTGGGGCCTGGAGCGCAAAGAGCAGTTACTAGCGATGGAGAAAGAAGCTGGGGTGTAGCAATCCCACGATGAAACTTAATCCACCCCGTCGCGTAAACTAGGGCATGGCCGAACCCAACATCGGACTTCCCGACCCCGCTCTCCTCGCGCCTCTTCCTCCGTCGCCGCCGAAGCACACCCTCTTCCTGGGTCCAAACGGCCTCCGCGCCGGATGGCGCGTCCTCCTCTTCCTCGCCATCATCGCAGCGGAGTACGTCCTGTTGGCCCTAATCCTCCGTCTGTTTCTGCACGGTAATCGTCCGGCACAAGTATCTGCGGTCGGACCAACCGGATTGTTCCTCATGGAAGCATCCATTTTTCTTTTCACCTCCATCGCCGCCTTGATCATGGCCCGCCTCGAACGCCGCCACTACGGAGACTACGGTCTCCCCCTCCACTCCGCATTCCGCAAAAACTTCTGGGTAGGCACAGCCGCCGGCTTTCTAGCCATCAGCAGCGCTCTATTCTGTATTTTTCTCTTTCACGGATTCCGCCTCACCGGCGTAGCCACTCACGGCAGCACGCTGGTCTCCGTCACCCTGGTTTGGACCGCCGTTTTCGTAGTAGTAGGCCTCTCCGAAGAATTCGCCTTCCGCGGCTACTTGCAGTTCACACTCACCACCGGCATGGGCTTCTGGCCATCCGCCTTCCTGCTCTCGGCTCTGTTTGGCCTGGCTCACGCGGGCAATCCCGGGGAAAGCAAGTTCGGCCTGCTCTCCGTCGTGTTTTTCGGTCTTCTCTTTTGTTTATTCCTTCGCCGCACCGGCAATCTCTGGTGGGCCGTAGGTTTCCACGCCGGTTGGGATTGGGGTCAGACTTTTTTCTATGGAGTAGCCGACAGCGGTATCCCCGCCTACCACAACCTGTTCAGCTCCGAATTCGCCGGCCGCACTTGGATTACTGGAGGCAGTGTGGGTCCCGAAGCCAGCGCCTTCACTCCCATAGTGCTATCGATCGTAGCCATCGTCTTCAGCCGCGTATACCGCCGAGACCAGCAAATCGGGAAGGTGTAAGAAAACGGGATGTCGGCTGCCGGGTGCCCCATCCTAACGTCGGCCTTTTCGACGTTAGGGTGGGATTCCACAACTGCCCTAAGCTAGGGACTTCCATGAGGCGGAACAACTAGGCGAACCTACTCTGCCTGTTTCGTAATATTCAGCAGCACGCCCACGCACATGAGCGTGACAAACAGCGACGATCCCCCATAAGAAACAAACGGCAGCGGAATCCCTTTCGTAGGCATCATGCCCAGCACTACGCTGATGTTGATGAAAGCCTGCAGCATGATCATGCTGGTGATACCCACCGCCAAAAAGCGTCCAAAATTATCCTGCGTGCGCAGCGCCGCCCGCGTCCCGCGCCACAGGAAAATAGCAAACAGAATGATGACCGTGAGCGATCCCACCAGACCCAACTCTTCAGCCGTCACGGCAAAAATAAAATCCGTGTGCGGCTCGGGAAGATAAAACAGCTTCTGCTTCCCTTCCATCAGCCCCAGTCCGGTGACTCCGCCGGTAGAAACCGCAATCAGCGACTGAATAATGTGGAAGCCAAACCCCTTAGGGTCAGCATACGGATTCAGAAAGGCAAGAATGCGGTCCTTCCGATACGAAACGTGAAAGATCAAAAAATAAAGCGGCAAGAGCGCAGCCGCCAAAGCATACCCAAAGTAACGCAGCCGCATGCCGGCGATGAACAAAATGCAACCGGTAATGCCCGCGCATGCGATGGCCGTTCCCAGGTCCGGCTGAAAAACAATCAGCCCCAGAAAAACCCCGGTGGGCACAACCGCCGGAAGCAACGTATTGCGCCAGTCGTCCATAGCCTGAGTCTTATTTTCCAGAAACCACGCCAGAAACAGGATCAGCGCTGGCTTAGCCAGTTCCGAAGGCTGCAAAGAAATCGGCCCCACGTGAAACCAGCGATGCGTGCCATGGGCGCGATCCAGAAAAAAAACAGAAATCAGCAGCAGCGTGGTAAGTCCAAGAAACGGGAAAACCGCGGCCGGATGTTGCAGGCGTTGGTAGTCCACCTTCATGGCCACGACCATGACGACCAGTCCCGCAACCGCCCATATCAGTTGCTTCACCAGAAATTCGTAAGCCGATCCAAACCGCTCCTTAGCCATCACCGCCGAAGCGCTGAAAATCATGACCAGCCCAATGAATACCAGGATCGTAGTCACGGTGAACATCCAGCCATCGACGCTGACCCGCTTAGCCATGAAAATTCATTTCACCACGGAGTAGCGCAAACGCGGAGGAGTATGAACGCAGAATTTTGGGCAGGGGATTAACTGACTAGGTTCCACGCAGGCTTACCAGGGACGTGTATTTGTTTATCGCTTTAGGAGCGCCAGATTCGTATCAGGGTATCGCTTCAGCGATACCGAAAGGTCCGCAAATTGAACTGCCCCTTTAGGGGCTGAGCCGGCGCTAGAGGTATGACCTGACACGAATCCTGCCCTAAGTGGTTCGAGCCATCGCCAACGAATGCACCGTTTCCTTGAAAACGCGCCCGCGATGTTCGTAGCTGTGAAACTGATCAAAGCTGGCGCAAGCCGGAGCCAGCAAAATCACATCGCCCGCCACCGCCGATTCGCTAGCCCGTCGAATGGCGTTCTCCAGAGTTTCCGCATGTACAATTTCCGCCGCGCCCTGAATCTCCGATTCGATCTTCTCCGCCGCTGCCCCGATGGTATAAACGCGTTTCACCCGCGACCGCAGCAACTCGCAGAGCACGCTATAGTCGCTACCCTTATCCTTGCCCCCAAGAATCAGGTGCAGATGAGCAGTAGCCGGAAACGCTTCCAGCGCCTTGATCGTTGCGTCCACATTCGTAGCCTTGGAGTCGTTGTAGTAATCCACGCCCCCAACCCTGGCGACAAACTCCAGACGATGCTCGACCGCCTTGAAATTCCGCACCGCCGCGCGAATCTGTTCCGGTTTGCACCCGGCGATCATTCCGATGGAAACTCCCGCCAGCACATTCTCCAGGTTGTGGGCGCCTTTCAGTGGAATTTCCGCCAGTGCCATGATCTCGTGTTCGCTTTGCCCGTCGCGAAAATAGATTCGCGTTCCGCGCGCCAAAGCTCCCTTTTCCATCTCCTTCTGCCGGCTGAACCAGAACAACTGCGCGTGCGTACGCTCCGCCAACCCCGCGGCAGTCGCGTCATCCCCATTCAGGATCGTAAAATCGTTGGCCCGTTGGTTTTCAAAAACCCGCGCCTTGGCGTTCACGTAATTCGCAAAAGTCTTATGCCGATCCAGATGGTCGGGGGTAATGTTCAGAATCACCGCGATCCGCGGACGAAACTTCACAATTGTCTCCAGCTGAAAACTCGATACTTCCAGCACCGTCCAGGTAGCCGGTCCAGCCTGATCGACAAGGCTGATTGCGGGTGTCCCGATATTGCCGCCCACCAGTGTAGAGAATTCGCCAGCCGCAATAATCTCGCCAGACAAAGAAGTGCAAGTGGTCTTGCCATTAGCGCCGGTAATAGCGACGATCGGCCCCGACAAAAACTGCGCCGCCAGTTCAATCTCTCCGATCACAGGTTCTCCCAGGTTGCGAGCCTGTATCAGTTGCGGCGCGTTGACCGGCACGCCGGGGCTGACCACAATCAGATCCTGCCCGCGGAAAGTGCGCTCGCCGTGCCCCCCAGTCTCAACCGTGATCCCATGCTCCAGCAAGAGCAGAATTTCATCTCGCAGCTCGGATTCCGGCTTCGAATCCGACACCGTGACCCGAGCGCCCCGCGACTTGAGAAAAAGCGCGGAAGCCACGCCCGACTTGCCCAGACCCACCACCAGCACGCGTTTGTTGTTCAGGTCCATTTGTAGCGCCGGCGTCTCGCCGGCCCATCGTCCTGGTTATTCAAATTACCAATTACAAATTTCTATCTCAGTTTCAACGTGGTCAGCGCAAACAGCGCAAACACCAGCGATGCAATCCAAAACCGCACAATCACCTTCGACTCCGACCAGCCCAGCAACTCGAAGTGATGATGAATCGGCGCCATCTTGAAAATACGCTTCTTGCGCAGCTTATAGGAACCAACCTGCAGTATCACCGAGAGCGCCTCGATCACGAAAACTCCTCCGATGAACGGCAGCAGCAGTTCCTGTTTGATCATAACGGCAACCGTGCCGATGGCGCCGCCCAAGGCCAGCGAGCCCACATCGCCCATGAAAATTTCCGCCGGATGCGCGTTGTACCACAGAAATCCAATCGCCGAACCCACCATGGCTCCGCAAAAAATAGTAAGCTCCCCAATCTGCGGCATCTTTTGTAATTCGAGGTAAGCAGCAAACGTAGCGTGCCCACTAAGATAAGTAAGCACCGCCAGCGCTCCCGCCGCGATCACCGTGCATCCGATAGCGAGCCCGTCCAGCCCGTCAGTAAGATTCACCGCGTTGCTGGATCCCACAATCACAATTACGACAAAGACCATAAACGGCAGAAAAGCCAGCGGCCAGATCTGCGGATGCGCCGCCCATCGTTCGACCACCAGGTCCGGATGAAACTGCTTGAAGAAGGGAACCACCAGCCGTGTGGAATATTCTCCGCGGTACTGCAAGGCGATGAGAATCATCGCAATCACGATGCTGGTCGCGATCTGATATCCCATCTTGGCGCGCGCCGTAAGCCCAAGATTACGGCGATGAACGACCTTAAGGTAATCATCGGTAAACCCAATCGCACCGAACGCCACCGTGGAAAACACCGCAATCCACACGAACGGATTACTAAGGTCCGCCCAGAGCAACGTAGGCACCAGAATGGCTATCGCGATGAGCAAGCCGCCCATGGTAGGCGTGCCAGCTTTTTTCTGATGCGCCTGCGGCCCCTCCTCACGGATGTACTGCCCAATCTGAAAATCGCGCAGCCGCTGGATTACGATCGGCCCAACGATCAGTCCGGTAAAAAGCGCGGTCAAGCTGGCGAACGCAGTACGAAAAGTGAGATAGCGAAAAATACGGAACGGCGGAATGTAATGGTAGAGCTTCAGGTAGAGCAGCCAGTAGAGCAATCCGCCTCCGACACCAGCTGTCAGCTCTCAGCTGTCAGCTCTCAGTTCTTGGAACCTGTCTCATAAATCGCGATGCGCAGGGCAAGTGTTCAACCTGCCGCCCACTAATCGCTTTGCAAGGGCACGGCTTTAGCCGTGCCGCCCGGAACCAATAAAGACGCGGGCTTTAGCCCCTGACGCAACCGACTGCCCGCATCTTCGGTTCCTTATGAAATGGCATCTAGCTCCCTGCGCCCGTGGCGTTGGGAGCACCGCTTCTTCGTTGCCAAGTCTCTAGCGCCTTCTCCAGCTTCACGCCACGCGACGCCTTCAGCAGCACAACATCGCCATCGCGAGTTTCGCGCGCCAGCCATTCGCCGGCCTCTTCAGGTGTGGCGACGAACTCCGCTTTCATCCCCGCCTCCCGAGCCGCATCTACCATCGGCTTCGCCAGCCCGCGCACGCCCAGCAGAAAATCAAGTTTACGTCCAGCCACGTACAGCCCGCACTCGCGATGCATTTGTTCGCCAGTAGGACCGAGTTCCAGCATCTCGCCCGCGACCACAATCTGCCGCCGCCCAGGCATGGCCGCCAGAGTATCGACCGCAGCCATAAACGCTCTCGGACTTGAATTGTAGCAATCGTAGAGCACGGTGATGTTACCCACTTGGACGACCTGTCCGCGCTTGTCCGCTGCCTGCAGCGACGGCAGCGCCGCCGCAATCTCCGACGGCGTGATACCGTGTTCCAGCGCGACCGCAGCCGCCGCCAGCACGTTGTAAACGTTGTGCGCACCAAGCAACGGACTCTGCACCGGCTGGCGAACCTCGCTGCACACGAGGCGGATCACAAGATCAAAGCGCGTGCCTTCAGCTCCCAGCACTTCAATGTTCTCCGCCCGCACGTCGGCCACAACCCCAGCCGCCGCCTTCAACCCAAACAAAATCACCTTGCCCTTGAAGTCGCGCCCGAACTGGCTCACGTACTCATCGTCGGCATTCAACACGGCGGTGCCGCCATGGGGAAGAGCCTCGATCAGTTCATATTTCGCCCGCGCGATTCCGGCAATCGAACCGAAGTTCTCCAAATGCACCGGCGCAACGTTGGTAACCACGGCCTGATTGGGCTCTGCAATCCGAGCCAGAGCCGCGATTTCACCGGCGTGCGACATCCCCATCTCGACCACCGCAAGATCGTATTCCGGCTCCAAAGTCAGCAGCCCGAGCGGCAGCCCAAAGTGATTATTGAAGTTCCCCTTGGTGCGATGCACGCGATACTTGATCGCAAGCAAATGCGCTATCGCTTCTTTGGTCGTGGTCTTGCCCATCGAGCCCGTGATCCCGATGGCCGTCTTGCCCCATATTTTTCGTACCGCTGTTGCCAAAGTCTGCAGCGCCACCAGAGTGTCGTCGACGGCCAGCAGTCCCGCGAGACTGGGATAGCGCGCCAACTGATCCTTCCTCACGACCGCGGCCAGCGCGCCCCGGCTCAATGCCTGCTTCACAAAGTCGTGCCCGTCGAGGCGTTCACCCTTGACCGCAAAAAATAGTTCGCCCGGTTGCACGGTGCGCGAGTCGATGGAATATCCCTGAACCGTTTCGCGGCCATCGTATTGGCCGCTCGCAGCCTGGTCAGCCCGAGCCTGGCCGTAAGGCGCGATGAATTCAGCGATGCGAGAAAGAAGAAGTTTCATGCTGTCTTCCCGGCCGTACCAGCCGTAGCGCGCTGGCAGTCATAGCCCAACGTCTTCAGGTTTTCGCGGGCAACATCCACATCGTCGAAGGGAATCGTTCCCTCCCGCGTAATCTGCACTTTCTCATGCCCCTTGCCCGCCAGCAGCACGATGTCGCCCGGAGTCGCCTGTTGCAAAGCGAACGCGATGGCCTTGCGGCGGTCGGGCTCCACAAAATATTTTGCGCCAGACTTCTGCAACCCGACCAGCGCATCGTTCATGATGGCCAGCGGATCTTCCGAACGCGGATTATCGGAAGTAAGCACGACGAAGTCGCTGCCCTTGCCCGCGGCCTCGCCCATCAGCGGACGCTTGCTGCGATCGCGATCGCCGCCGCACCCGAAAAGTGTGATGATTTTGCCTTTCAGTCCAGCCCGCGCCACAAAATTGCGCGCCAGCCCAGTCAGATTGCGCAGCGCGTCATCCGTGTGCGCATAGTCCACCACCACCGTGAACGGTTGCCCGCAATCCACGCGCTCAAAGCGTCCCGGAACTCGCGCCAGATCGAAGATGCCTTTCGCAATCGCCTCGGCGGAACATCCGCGCCCATAACCGGCGGCCGAAGCTGCCAGCACGTTGTACACATTCACGTTGCCGATCAGCGGAGACCACATGGCAATCCTGTCCCCAGGCGTCACCATCTGAAACCGCGTCCCGCGCGGCGTGATCTCGACCGACTCAGCCCGAAAATCGCCCGACGTCAGCCCGTAAGAAAGCACCACAGCGCTCTTCTTCTTGCCAACCCTCCAAAGCTCGCGTCCGTATTCGTCGTCAAGGTTAAGCACGGCGGCGCGCGGAGGCTCCGTGCCGCAGCCTTCGAACAACGCCTGTTTCGCGAGAAAGTAATTTTCCATCGTGCCGTGGTAATCGAGATGATCGCGAGTGAGATTCGTGAACACGGCCACATCGAAAGGAATTCCAAATATGCGCTGTTGCTCAAGCGCGTGCGACGAAACTTCCGTCACCGCCTCGGTCACTCCCACGCCCAGGCCCTCCGCCAAAAGCCGGTTCAACTCCAGTGCTTCCGGCGTAGTGTGCGGAGCCGGCAGAATCTTCCCCGCAACGTGATATTCGATGGTCCCGATCAGAGCGGTCTTTCGTCCAGCCGCCTGAAAGATGGATTCGATGAGAAATGCAGTCGTGCTTTTTCCGTTGGTGCCCGTAATTCCGGTATTCGCAATTCGCTCCGCCGGACGTTTGTAGAAATTTGCGCTCAAGCGGGCAAGCGCGCGGCGTCCATGCACAACCTGCGCCCAGGCAACCGAGGGCCGCGGCATTTCGGCAGCCGAGTCGGTAACAACAGCAACTGCCCCCGCGGCAATCGCCTGATCGATGAAGCGATTCCCGTCGCTAGTCTCCCCCTTCATCGCGACAAAAACCGTTCCTGGCCGCACCCGCCGCGAATCGTACTCCACCCCGCCAATGCCCGGGTTTCCGCTCTGCGAGAGGAACTCGGCGCCCTGCAAGAGTTGTTGGAAGGTCATTGGAGCGATTATAAATAGCCTGCGGTTTGGTTTCTCTTATCCATTTCCACCTACTCCGTGGTTTCCAAAGAAGCTTCAACCACGGCGGGCACAGAGGTACCCAGGAAAAACAAGAGCTATCTGCCGAAACGCACTGTGACCCGTGATCCGACCGCGACGCGCGCCCCAGGCTGTGGCGATTGCTCGCGCGCTATGCCGCTGCCGACGGCGTCGAGGTCAAGCCCGGCATCCTGCGCGGCCTCAATCGACACGCGCAGGTTCTTGCCCAAAAACGACGGCACCTCGATCCCTCCCTCTTCTACGTCGAGCACCACCGTCCCACTGGACGGCAATTTCTGCGGCAAATTCCCGGATTGTGGCAGTGGCAGCGCCACCGGCGAATTCGCCGGCGTTGATGCGCCCTGCGGCGTCTGATTCGTCTGTCCCGTATCTCGTGCCGTCAGCGCCGCCGGAACAACTTGAGCCGCAATCGCCCCCGCCTTGGCCGCCGGCGGCACAACCGTCGCTGCATTCGCATCGGCGGCGTCGGCCATATCCAGGCTAGCCCCAAGATGATCGGGCGAGCTTTCCTCCAGACTTGCGTCCGGCACATTGCGGCGAGCGAGCAAAACCTGCCGGCTAGCCGGAAGCTGTACATCATGCGGAACGTGCAGATATTCGAGCACCTGTTGTGTGATCCGCTGAAAAACCGGAGCCGATATCTGCCCGCCCTGATGCAGCCCGACCGCAGAATCAAGAATCACGACGACTGCAATCTGTGGATCGTTGATCGGAGCAAATCCCGCAAACGACGCGACATACTTGGTTTTTGAGTAAGTGCCAGTCGCTGGATCTACCTTCTGCGCTGTTCCGGTTTTGCCCGCTGAACTGTAGCCTTCGAGAAGCGCCTTGCGCCCGGTCCCGTGCAGCACCACTCCCTGCAGCATCTGCCGCATCTCGGCCGCCGTCAACGATGAAATCACCCGCGGCCCCTCCGCGGGTTGAAACACAATCGTCTGCGGAGTATTCTGCGGCGCAATCGTTCCCGCCACAATCCGCGGCGGAACGTGCACGCCGTCGTTGGCAATCGTGGAAATCAGCGAACCAAGTTGCAGCGGCGAAATGCCAATCTCCTGCCCCATCGAAATCGCCCCAATCGAAACCTTCGACCAGCGTTCCACCGGCTTGGTCAACCCGCGCGTTTCACCGGGAATTTCGATCCCGGTTTGCTGCCCGAATCCAAACGCTCGAATGTATTTGTAAAATCGATCCTCGCCCAGCCGCAGCGCAACTTTAATCGCGCCCACGTCGCTCGACTCCGCAACAATGTCGGCGACCGAAAGCATGCCGTGCGGCCGGCTGTCGCGAATGCGCATGCCATTGATGACGATCGATCCCATCTGGCAATCGAACATTTCATCGGGCCGCGTAACCTTCTCTTCCAGCCCGGCCGAGATCGTGACCATCTTGAAAGTCGATCCCGGCTCGTAAACATCGCTCACCGCGCGGTCTTTCAGCGCCTCGTTCCTGATTTCCTTCCGAATATTGGGATTGAACGTGGGCCGGTTGGTCAGCGCCAGAATCTCGCCTGTGTGCGGATTTTCCACGATCACCGTGCCCGCGATGGCGTGCGTCTCCTCCATCCCGCGCTCCAGTTCCCGTTCGGCAATGTACTGAATATTCTGATCGATGGTGAGCACGACGCTGTTGCCGGCTTCAGGCTCTTTCTCAACGCTGGCAAACCAGCGCTTGCGCGCGTCCACCGAAATCATCAGCTTGCCCGGCTTGCCCTGCAGTTGCTCGTTATATTGCCGCTCCAGTCCGCTCAGGCCCTGATCGTCGGTGCCAACGTAGCCCAGAACCTGTGCCGCCAGTTCGCGCTTGGGATAGAACCGCTTCGCCTCTTTCTGGAAGTGAATGCCTTGCAGATTCAGCGCCTTGATGCGCTCAATCACTTCCCCGTCGGCCTTGCGCGCTACCCAGCAGAAAGTTTTGTGCGCCGCGCAGGCGGCGAGCACCACCCGCGGATCCTCTTGCGTGATGCGCGTAATCAGGCTGATCGTATTGGCCAGGTCGGGAGTTTCGGAGGGAACGACAAAAGCCGAGTCCACCTGAATCGACATCGCCAGCTCGCGTCCCGCGCGATCGTAGATGACTCCGCGTTTCGGCGAAAGGTCAAAGCTGCGCTGCTGCTGGCGCACCGCCCGCCGCTCGAAATCGCCGTAGCAGAAAACTTGCAGGTAAATCAGCCGCAGGCAGATCGCCAGCAGCCAAAGGCAAAGCCATCCGGACAAAGCGTACAGCCTGAACTTTGCGCCGTTCGAAGAGGTGCTAGCCGCCATTTCAGTTCCCAGTTCTCGGTTCTCAGTTCTTGGTCGAAAAAACTCAGGGCTCCTTACTGAGAACTGGGAACTGTCTTATCGCGCCGACACCACCGCCACCGGTGTCACGCTGGCCATCACCGGCGTTCCCGCATCGCTGGCGGAATCCATGCGCACCACTTGCCCCGGCTGCGGCGGTTGCAGTCCCAGTTGGCGCGCCTTCAAATCGATTCGCTCCGGATCGCGCAGCGACGCCTCTTCCAGCCGCAGAGCCCGGTTCATTTCCGTAAGGCCATCGCGCTCCGACCTCAGCGCCTCGATCTTGTATCCGTATTCAATGGCGCGAAAATGCTGCAGCGCATATCCCATGACCAGCAGAAACAGCAAGCACAACGCCAGCCCGAAATATTTCATCTCGCGCTCGCGGCGGGGGTCTTCCACTTTGACCAGCCGCGAGTTATCGATCGTCTTGCGGAAATAAATTTCCGGCGTCCCCAGCCAGCACGACTTCCGCCGGATGAAAGGACCTGCGCTCTGCATGGCCACCGCGCTCATGATTTATGCCACTCCCAGAAGTTTCGAATCGTACTCTGTGCTTTGCTGCACGGAAGCAAACCAGCTATCGACCAGCATGGGCTCGACCAGCATGGGTTCAGTAGCCAAGGCCAAGTCCGGCTGCGTGCGCTGCTCCGCGCGTTCGACGGTCGCCATCAGATCTTCAATCAGGTTGCCCGTATAGGTCATTTCCAACGTTCCTGTTTTTCGTCTTCGGACTCGGCCTTGTTCTTTTTTTCTTGGCCGCTCCGAAAAAACTCCACCACAGAGTTGCGGTCCGCTCCTGCCCAACAACCGCGCTTTCTAAAATCTTTACCCGGCGCGCGTTTACCATCCCGCACCGGGCGCCCGGCAGTTTCTCCGGGGCAAACTCAAAATCGTCGCCGGCGGGACGCCGGCGTTACAACCGCTCCGCTGCGCGCATCTTGGCGCTGCGCGACCGCGGATTGCACTCAATCTCTTCTTCGCTAGCCGTCACCGGCTTCTTAGTCAGCACTCGGTACCACCCCTGCTTCGCGCCCTCGCGCAGCGCGTCTTTGACGATCCTGTCTTCGAGCGAGTGAAAACTAATCACCACCAGCCGCCCGCCAGGCCGAAGCACGCGAGGCGCCGCCTCCAGCAGTGCTTTCAGATCGTCCAGTTCATGGTTTACGAAGATTCGGAGAGCTTGAAAAGTTCGCGTCGCCGGATGAATTCGCTCATGTTTCATTGACCGTGCCGCGGCCGCTACCACCTCGACAAGTTGCGTCGTCGTGCGTATCGGCCGCGACCGGACAATGGCTCTGGCGATTCTCCGCGACCTCCTTTCCTCACCGAATTCGTAAATCACATCGGCTAGCTTGCGCTCGTCGATGTGGTTTACCACTTGTTCGGCGGTCTCGCCCGACATCGGATTCATCCGCATATCGAGCGGTCCTTCCGCCTGAAAACTAAATCCCCGCGCCGCGTCCCCCAGCTGCAAACTGCTTACACCCAGGTCGGCGATTAAACCGTCGATAGTCGCTGGTCGCTGGTCGTTCGCAAGATCCGCAAACGATCCATGCAGCAACGTAATCGTCGGCCAATCCGGTCGCTGGTCGTTCGTCGCTGGTCGTCGGGAATCTGGTTCGCTAACGACTAACGACTGACGACTATCGACTGGCGCGAGTTTCATCCGCGCCGCATTCAGCGCCTCCACATCCTTATCGAAGCCAATCAAATGTCCCGGTGCGCCGAGGCGTTTTGCGATTTCGTAACTGTGCCCGCCCAGCCCCACCGTGGCATCCAGATAGCTTCCGCCACGCTTTACGGCTAGAAAATCGATCGCTTCTTTTAAAAGAACCGGGACATGGCCACCCACTGCGGCTGTTCCATGCCCACCCCGCTCGGGGGTGTGTGCCGAATCTGTTTCCACTAGATGCCCAATTCGTCGAGCGTCTTGATGTCGTCATCCGTGAAAGGCTCTTTCATCTCCTTGTCGAGCGCTTCCATGTTTCGAACTTCCAGGTAGGTCAGATTGCCGAGCACTGCCACTTCCCCGCGTATCTGCGCCGACTCACGCAGGATCTGCGGGATCAGCAGACGCCCCTGCCCGTCCATCTCCACGGCCTGCCCGTAATAATTCGTGCGGTTCAGGAACTTTTTCTTGGTCGGGTTGTAAGTCGACAGCGCCGCCAGCTTCTGCTCGATCCGCTCCCACTCCTCAAAGGGATACACTTGAGCAATATCCCCATCCACGCTGGTGATGTAGAATTTCTGCGCATATTTCTCGTCGATCACGCGCTTGAATTCCGCGGGGACTTTTAACCGTCCCTTTTCGTCGACGCGCGTTGGATGATTTCCGCGAAACATGTGCTCGGCTCGTCGCTTTGGTTAAAAATGACGGGCTCCGTTTATTTATGGCTGCTACCACAGCCAAAACCATGAGGGAGGCAGAAGCGCTCAGCCATGCAGTGGACTCGGGTTCGTTGGGCCTGTTTTTGTCGGTGTCAGTCTCGGAAACCACTGGCGCCTCGAAACTTAGGGTTTTTACCCACGACCTCTAATATTTGTTCCACTTTTAACCACTTTTGTCCACATCCTACGCCTAAATCGTTTGTTGTCAATAAGAAAGTTTAGGGTTGAAAGTCGCCTGGCGGGCTCTCCAGACAAAGCACAGCATCTTGCGGTGAACCACAAAGATGACTACTAGGACTGGTGTTTACATCCTGGGATCATTCGCCATTTGTTCGCTAAGATTTTTCTTGCATTCCGGCTCAGGTCATGGTCTTCCCTGTGGAAAATCGATTCGGAGGCGAATCGGATTCCCTGTAGAGACGCGGCTTGCCGCGTCTCACTCGGCGCGGGAGACGGGACAAGCCCCGTCTCTACTTTGCCGCTTCAACAAACACGGCGGTCCCATAGGCAAGCACTTCCGTCACGCCCTGCATCACTTCGGTTGCGTCATAGCGCGCGCCCACCACGGCGTTACCCCCGATTTCCGCGGCGTGTTGCAGCATCAGGTCGAACGCTTCCGCGCGCGTTCGTTCACAGAGATTGGTCAGCAGGGTAATATTGCCGCCCACCAGCGTCTGCAGCCCCGCGCCAATGGTTCCGAAGATCGACCGCGAACGCACTGTGATTCCGCGCACCACGCCCAGTGTCCGCACCACGCGAAAGCCATCGAGCTCGAACTGCGTGGTCACCATGTTATGCGCGACCATCCGTCCCGCGGTTACGGCATAGTTGCCCATAGATCCTCCGGAAACATCTGGCTATCAGAGCTCCTTCATTCTAATTCAGCGTCGATCACGAAGGCCGCTCGGCGCTCCAACGATCCTCTATATAATAGTTCTCTTTCCCGGAGGCTTCATGGTTTCGCGTCGCCATTTTCTGCAAACGAGTTCACTCGTTGCCGGTGTTAGCGTCGCTTTGCCTGCGCTCGGTGAGGACGGGAAAAGCAGTACGCCGCTGCCGCCAGCGATCGCTGGCCTTCGGTCACGGCGCGAAGAAGCCAAACCCATTACCGTGGCAGAGCGTGCGGCTCGCCAGGAACAGGCTCGCCGCTTGATGCGCGAGAATGATCTGTCTGCGATTCTGCTCGGTCAGGGCACATCGCTCGCCTATTTTACGGGCATACACTGGCAGGGAGGGGAGCGTGTGTTTGCCATGGTGCTGCCCGCCAAGGGTGAAGCGTTTCACGTGTCGCCGGCGTTTGAGGAAGGCCGCGCGCGCGAGCAGATCGTACAGGCGCCCGACGGCAGCAATCCCGATGTTCGCACCTGGCAGGAAGACGAGAGTCCCTACGGCCGCGTCGCGCAGGGACTCAGTGATCGTGGAATTGCGGGCAGCACGATCGGTGTGGAGGAGACGCTAAAGTTTGTCTTCAGCGACAACCTGCGGAAAGCCGCGCCCAGCGCCACGTTTACGAGTGCGACTCCGGTCACCGCCGGATGCCGCATGATCAAGAGCGGCCATGAAATCGGCCTGATGCGGCTGGCAGCGAAGGTCACGCTCGCGGCGTATGAGGCGACGTATCGTTCGATGAAGGCAGGCATGACCCAGCACGATGTCGAAGAGATGATCGAATCGGCGCATCGTCAACTGGGATTCGAGGGCGGCGCCGACGTACAGGTGGGCGAGTTCTCTTCGTTCCCCCACGGATCGGTCGCGTCGCAACAAATTCAAGAAAGCACAATCGTGATGATCGATGGCGGCTGCTCGGTAGAAGGCTATCAATCCGACATAACCCGCACGTTCGTGTTCGGTAAGGCCCCCGGCAAAACGAAGCAGGTTTTCGATATCGTGCACCGGGCACAAAGCGCCGCCCTGGCGGCCGCAAAGCCCGGGGTGGAAGCCGGTTCCGTCGACGCGGCCGCGCGCCAGGTCATCGGCGACGCGGGTTACGGCCCCGATTATAAATATTTCACCCATCGCCTCGGACACGGCATGGGCATGGACGGCCACGAGTGGCCCTATCTGGCCCGCGGCAACCCGGCAAAGCTTCAGCCCGAGATGACGTTCAGTGATGAGCCGGGAATCTATATTCGTGGAGAATTCGGCATTCGCCTGGAGGACGACATGCACGTCATGGAAGACGGAGCGGAGTTATTCACTCCGCAGAGTCCGTCTTTGGAGAATCCTTTCTCGAAGGCGTAGGACTTGGACCAGCGTTGTCCTCGGTGCAGAATCACTCCACCACCCACTCCCGCATCCGCCGCAACAACGACGCGGGAGCGTCCGCTTCGAGCACTACGAGACCATCCTGATACTGTCGTGAATAAATACGCGCGCCGGCCTGCAACAACGCCAGCGTCTTGCCCTCTTTTTGCGGAATGCGCAGCCGCACGCGCTCCGGCCGATCGTCCTCAAGCACAGCATCGACGCGATCGAGCAGCGTCGTCAATCCGATCCCTTTCGCCGCCGACACGTGGATGGTCCGGTCATCATCACGCAGCGACTCGCGCTGCTTGGGAAGCAACAGGTCGATCTTATTCATCACCCGCAGCCGGGGCTTCTTGTCGGCTTCCAGTTCCTTCAGCACACTCTCCACTTGCACGTCTTGCTCGACGGAGACGGGGCTGCTGGCATCCGAGACCTGGAGAATGAGCGTGGCGCGTTGCACTTCTTCGAGCGTCGCGCGGAACGCCGACACCAACGTGTGCGGAAGATTCCGGATGAAACCCACCGTGTCGGAGAACAGAACTTTTCGTTTGGAGGGCAGTTCGGCGCCGCGAATGGTCGGATCGAGCGTGGCAAACATGCGCGACGACGCTACCACGTTCGATTGCGTGAGGGCATTGAACAGCGTCGATTTCCCCGCATTCGTATAGCCGACCAGCGCCACCGTAGCCACCGGAACCGATTCGCGCCGTTGCCGCTGCTGCGCCCGGATGCGCCTCACACTTTCGATTTGCTGCTTCACGTGCCGGACGCGGCGGAAGATCTTTCGCCGGTCGGTCTCCAGCTGAGTCTCGCCCGGTCCGCGAGTGCCGATTCCGCCGCCGAGTTGCGACATTTCCACACCGCGCCCCGCCAGCCGTGGCAGCATGTATTCGAGCTGCGCCAGTTCCACCTGCAGCTGACCTTCACGAGTGCGAGCGTGACGCGCAAAAATATCGAGAATCAGTTGCGTACGATCGATGACGCGCGTGTGCACCACGCGTTCAATGTTGCGCTGTTGCGAGGGCGAAAGATCGTGATCGAACAGAATCACATCCGCGGAAACCGAAGATGCTGCGCCCGCAATCTCTTCCAGCTTGCCCTTGCCGATCAGCGTGGCCGGATCAGGACGGTCCTTGCGCTGGCTGAATTCACCGGCAATCTCGGCGCCCGCGCTCGTGGCCAGCGTCCTCAATTCGTCGAGTGAGTCTTCGAAAGTAAAATCGGAAGTCCAATCGGAGATGGAATCCCGGGTATCCACCGGCAGAACAGATGACGATGACGACGCCGCAGCCGCGTCCAGAGCTTGATCTCGGGCCGCCTGCGCCGCTGGCGTGATGCTTGCAGAGCTTTTCTTTCCTGCGCCGCCCACCCGGCCTCGGGCACGAAACTCCACCCCCACTAGGAACGCGCGTTCCTGCTGGTCGGATGGATTCCGCACTGCCTTGGCCCTATTCCGGGAACCAATTGGCGAGTTCTTTCGCGAAATATCGCGGCTGCTGACTCTGGAGTCATCTCGGCGCAAGCAGACTCACTTCATCCCTCGGTACCGGAGGCCGAGTTCGCGGCCGCCGCGTCTCCAGGGGAAACCGCCGTGGCCGGCTTGCCCTCAATGTGGGGGTGCGCCGTCGCCCGCGAGATGACGACCGTCGATATCGCATGTTTGAAAATGAGCTGCTCCTGGTTGCTGGTTTCCAGCACCACCGAGTACTTGTCGAATGATCGGATACGGCCCGTCAGCTTCACTCCGCTGACCAGATAGATTGTAATGTTGTGCCGTTCCTTTCGTGCCGTGTTGAGGAAGGAATCCTGAATGTTCTGTTGTGCCGGCTTGGCTTCCATATGCCGATCTCCTTTTTGTTCGGGTTCGAACTGCGCCGTGAGCTTTAGGGGATAGGCGGCAGCTCTCTTCCTGTCGGCTCCTACAATACGGCCTGGCCTCGCGCTTTTCAACTTGCCGCGATAGAATATTTTTTTGAGACTTGGGGCTCCGCGCACGCCCAGCGCCCGTTCGCGTACATATCGGAAAGAGCGATTGGCGTTCATTTTCGCCCCTCGCCATCTACAATCATCACTTCAGAACCGAGTGCAGGAATAGGAGCCTGACGTGCCCGACATCAACTTCCCCACCGACTTCAACACCAACCTTCTGATGCTGTTTCGCTGGCTGCATTTCATCGGCGGCATCACCTGGCTTGGCCTGCTGTATTTCTTTAACCTGGTCAATGTTCCCTTCATGAAAGGGCTGGATCCCGCGACCAGAGGCAAAGTCTTGCCCAGCCTGATGTCGCGGGCGTTGTGGTGGTTTCGCTGGGCGTCGGTGCTGACCGTGCTGATGGGCCTCGCCTACTGGGGAAGCGTCGTCGCCTCCGACGCCAAAAACGCCGACGCATCCTCCGGCGGTGCCATGGGAACGTTCTTTGCGATCTGGACGGTCGCGTGGGCTCTGATGTATGCCTGCACGATTCCTGGCAAAGGGGCGCTGGACAGGGGGCCGGTGCTGGCAGTGATTTATGCTGTGATCGTGGTAGCCGCCTCGTGGCTGTTCGTGCGCTTCAACGATCATGGCTGGGAGAGCAATCGCCTGCTCGCCATCGGCATCGGCGGCGGCATGGGCTGGGTGATGATGCTGAACGTCTGGGGAGTCATCTGGCGGGCCCAAAAGAAAATCATCAACTGGACGGCCGACAATGCGGCCAAGGGCACGGCGATTCCAGACAAAGCAAAATATCTGGCGCGGCAGAGCTTTCTTATCTCGCGCGCGAACTTTGTGCTGTCGTTCCCCATGCTGTTCCTGATGGGAGCGGCAAGTCACTATCCGATGTTTGGAAGGTGAGCTCGCGAATAGTGTAGCGCCGGCGTCTCGCCGGCAACTCGCCTGAAAAGCAGTTTGCTCAGGCTCGTATTGAGACGCGACGGACCGTAGCCGTGGCCGCCCTTCCCGAGAGCTGAACCCTGAACGCCGCCGGGGTCATCCCCGTCGCCCTGCGGAACGCGCGCGTGAAATGGCTCTGGTCGGCGAATCCGGACGCCAGGCTGATTTCAGCCATGGAGATCTCCGGCATAAGCATCTGTTCGCAGGCCGCGCGGATGCGCAGGCGATGAACGTGTTCGCCAATGCCCACTCCAAGGCATTTGCGGAAGACGCGCGACAGATGCACGGGGTGAACTCCTGCCTCGCGGCTTAGATCGTCCAAGGTTAGCCGCTCGGAATACTCGGCTGTCAGTTTTTCAATAATCCGCCTCAACCACGCGGGCGGGTGAATAACACGATTCTCCCGCCGCATGCGTGCTACGTAGGCCAGCATCTCCACCAGCAGGCTCTCGACAACTAAATCATCGACCGCATCAGTTTCCTGAAACTCGCGATACATTTTCATCCCGAGCCAGAGCAACGGACCGCCTTCACGGTCATCATGGGCGAGATCGAGCGCGGCCGAGCAACCCGACAAACGCTGCCGCCAACTCGGCCGGATTTCAATCTCGAAAAAGCGAACGCCGTGCGGACCGACCTCGTCCTGATGCGGAATTCCAGCCGGCCGAAAATGAAGGGTGAACGGACGAAACTGCCGTTCCTGTCGTTGGTAACGCTCCCCGTATTCCCCCTCCAGCAAAAGTGCAAAAAAAGCGAGTTCGTGAGTATGCGAGGGAAGTTTTTTGGGCGATGCGTGCCTCAGATTCGTGAAGATTGCGCCGCACTGCTCGCGCCTGGCTACGACCGCGCCATAGAAGCTGCCAGCTCCCAGTGCCTGCTCCCGTCCGATTTCGAAACCTGCGTTTGCCATGCCCGCTCCCGGCTTAAGGTTGTCTTTGTTCTAGACGCATGCTGCCCAACTTCGTTAGCCTTGCCACACGATGGACAGACGCATGGGAGGACACTCTATGATTCGTTATTGCGCTTTGCTTTGCCTATCCGCTTCGCTATTGGCCCAGGACGCTCCTAAGGCTGGCCCCAACAACGCTACCGCACCTGTCTATACGGCGGACGGACGGCTCGTGTTCCCGGCAAACTATCGCGAATGGATCTATCTGACTACCGGCATGGACATGGACTACAACCCGGACCCCGCGATGGCGGGACATTCCATGTTCGACAATGTATTCGTCAATCCGGAAGCCTACAAAGTTTTTATCGCGACCGGCACCTGGCCCGACGGAGCCATGCTTGTGCTCGAAGGCCGCATGGCTGCGAACAAGGGCTCGATCAACAAGGCGGGACACTACCAGACGAACGACGTGATGATGCGGTCGGTGCATGTCAAAGACGCGCGGTTCGCTGGTGGATGGGCTTTTTTCGGCGAGGACGAGGGCAAACCTTCCAAGCAGATCCCAAAGGAAGCAGTATGTTATTCGTGCCACGAGCAGCATGCCGCTGTCGACACCACATTTGTCCAGTTCTATCCCACGCTGCTTGAGATTGCGAAGAAAAAAGGAACACTGGCGCCAAACTACGTAAAGGAAGAAGCGGCGATGGCCGCGCAGGACTCCGGCAAGTGAGCCAACTGCACTCCACGCACCCGGCTGCCATGCACCGGGGTAATCTCGTGTCGACTTACGACGCTACCTACAATGGAGTGCAGCATGCGCGAGTACTTCGACTCCATCATGGAATGGTCCGGCGCCTTCGAACCGTGGCGCCCGGTCTCGCGCTGGGCCATCGCGGCGTGGTTGATGTTCTACGTACTCTTCCTGATTTACGCCTTCAATATGCACGGCGGTTATCTGTTCATCGATTCCGCCAACCTTGTTGTTCACGAAGGCGGGCACTTGCTCTTTCGGTGGTTCGGCGCGACGCTCTGCCTTTGGGGGGGCACGATTCTGCAGTGGCTGGTGCCGCTGCTGCTGGCGTGCTATTTCTTCCGTGAACGCCAGCCTGCGGCCTTCGTATTCTGCACGTTTTTCTTCTTCGAGAATTGGCTCTATACCGCAACTTACATGGCCGACGCCCGCGCCATGGTGTTGCCGCTAGTAACCACGGGAGATCCCGATTACGTCGAGCACGACTGGAACACGATCTTCACGAGCCTGCGTGTTCTGCCCTACGACACCAGAATCGCCGCCGTCGTCCGCTTCATAGGATGGTGCGGGATGCTGGCCAGCACCGTGTGGCTAGCCACGCGCCTGACAACAAAGCAAAACAAGACGTCGGTGGAGCGACCGGCGTCCTCGCCCGTCCACCACTAGTTAAGACGCTAGCCCTGAGGAGCTGGCCGCTTTCACCGCCAGCGTCCAGGCCTTGCCGTCAAAGTGCGACGGCAGCTTCAGCCCAAACAGCTTCAGGATCGTAGGTGCCACATCCACAATCGCGGGCTTTTCTTCAATGAACTTGTGGCTGGAAAACAGAACTCCGGGGACCAGCCGTGGATCGATGCAGTGGTCGCCGCTCCAGGCCTTGATGTTGTCCTCGAAAATCTGCGAAGTAACTTTGCCCAGCACCGAATCCCATGAGGCACGATAGCCTGCGCCATAGCCAACGATCAGGTCGGGCGAGTTGTCAGTATACGGCCCGCGATAAACATTGTCCGCAATAAACACGCCGGTGATTCCGACCGCGCCGGACGCGGGGTCGACGAGCCCACTCAACTTTTTTTGCAGCTCGGCTTTCAGAGCGTCCGCTTCGGAGGGATCGACAATTCCCTGCTTCTCGCGCCCTTTGATGTTCAGATAAAGTCCGTTGAGGCCCATAGTGTAAGCGCGAGTACGCGACCAATCGACGTCCTCAAACCAGTCTCCGCTTTCGGTTTTGCCGTCTTTCAGCGCCAGGTATCCATTTTGATGCAGCCACGCATTCACATTCATGCAGCGCGCAAACGACTTGAATCCATGGTCGGAAATCACCATCAGCAGCGTGTCGTCATCGATTTTTTCTATCACGCGCCCGATCAAGCGATCCATGCGCTGGTACAGATCCTGAATCACCTGCGGATGCTGGCTGTGCGGGACATCACGCGCCGCCGGATGATCTTCTTCCAAGTAGCGCCAGAACATGTGCTGGATGCGGTCAGTGGTATCGAAAACGCAAGTGCACAGGCCCTGCTTCGTTTTGTCGAGCGCATCAAAGAGCATGCGCTCGCGATCTTCGTGGTTGCCGTAGGCTTGCGCAAGGAAGGCATCGTCATCGAGCACGTGCTCGTTCAGCGCCCACGTGTCTTCCGCCAGGCCGAGCGTCGCATACGGCCCGAAGAGCTTGGCTAAATATATTGAATAAGTCACCGGGTGCGAGATGGGCAGATCGGGATGCCCCGGATCGATGTTCACCGGCGTAACATAGACTTCAAGTTCCGGCGAAACTTCCTTGAGATAGAAGCGGCAGATGCCGTGCGCCGTGAAACCCATGCCCGCCTTGAATTCGGCGGGAATCCACTCGGAGTATTCTCCCACTTTCAAGGTGAACTTTTCCGAGCCAACCACGATGCGTGCGGATTTTGATCCCGGCTCGGGACGAATCTCAAAATCGACCCGCAGTTCGGTACCTGCTTTTTCGGCTAATGGGCTGTCTGGCCCCGGAATATACGAGCGGCAGACACCGTTCTTGCGCTCGATAGGGACACGCACTCCGCCTTCGCGAAACTTGTCGTTCGAGGCGCGGGTTGTGCACAGGCAAAACGTGCCCTGACTGCCTTTCAGGTCGGGAACGCACATGCCGGAGAGCAAGACGCCCTGAAACTTCTCTGGCGGAAAAGTTACGGGAACGCGAATCACGGAACTGAAAATTCCTGCATTACCCAGCCAGTGCCAGAATGGCGTGCCTTTGCGCATACCCTTGATTTCTGTTTTGCCGAAGGGGATGGAATACTTGCCAATCTTGATGTGGCGCTTCGGACCCTTGATTTCGGCCGATGAAAGAAATGGCAGATAGTTGCTGGTATCGCGCGCCAGAAAATCGTAGATGTTGTGTTTGCCGGGATTCACTCCGGTCATGAACGTCGACCATGCCACCGGCGAAATTGCGGGAAACGTGGTGCGCAGCTTGCTGAAAGTTCCTTTGTCGCGTAACTTCGCGAGATTTGGCAGGCGGCCTTCTTTCATGAAGCGGTCAGCGAGATCGGGATCCATGCCGTCGAATCCCAGAATCACGGCGCGCTCGAACGTCGCTTTGCCATAGGCATTTCTCCGGCGGATGAAACGAAACAGCTGCCGAAACGGCCACGTCATCAGCGCGTAGAACGAATAGAGGAAGGCAACAAAGATCGCCCAGAACGAGGAGAGCACCGCAAATCCAGCACCCGGCCCAGCATAGGCATGAGCAAGCGCAGGCAAGAAAATCAAGGCGATCAGCAAGACCCGTGTGGCGCGGGCACTCCTGCCCGCGAAACGCGTGCGCTCAAAACGGAGCCACGAGCAATCACGTCCTGACCTAGTAGCCGCACGCATGCGGACAAGAGTGTCCGCCCCACACAATCTCTTCATATCTGAATCCCCAAAAGTTCCTTGAAAATAAATCCTGCGACCATCGACAGGATGAAAAACAGCCAGATCCAATTCATTCCATAGCCTGCGATTTCGATATTACGATCGGGATAGTTGATCGAAATCGAATCAATCGGACTATTCTCCGGCAGCGCAGGCTCGTCCGACGAGAACATCCGCTCCCAAAAGTGTCCACGCAAGCGGACGGTCGAAATTCGCGGGAGGTCTGTCCCCACACAAACAGTCTTGGTCACGGTTGCAGCCGCGCCCGCAGTCTGGCCGGCGGCGATCTTTACTTCGTATTTTCCCTCTTTTGAGCCGACCAGTCGCCAGACAATTTCGTTCTCCGCCGCAATGTGCACGGGAGGCGCGGTCATGGTGATCTCCGGAGGAAGATCTAGCGTCGCGTCATTCGTTGCATCGCTTCCCGCTGTCGATGCGGCAAGATGAATAGTCAATAGAAACGGCGCATTTGTCGGAATCGGCGTTGCTCCTAGATAACGATCGACTTGCACTATCAGCAAAGTAATCGGGACGATGACGTAGAGCAGCGGCTTGAATGCAAGTTTCAGGTAACGTCCGGTGCCGCGCAAGATCTTCCCGTATGAACCCATGACTACCGGAATCTGATCGCGATACAGCCGCACGGCCAGCAAGTGAGCCTTCAGTTGGTCTTTCGCTTGGCCGATTGCTTTCTGATCGGAGGTGTAGCCGAACAAGACCACCATCAGCAATCCAACAATCAGCGACAGGGCGATCACAATTGCCAGCGGACTGGTCAGCAGAGAGAACTGGAACGCTGCGATCGCCAAACCGCGCCCTGCCGTCACTATTAGTTTTGGGAAGACAGTCAAGCTACTCGATGTACCCCAACCCGCGCAGCCGTTTCTGGATTTCTTCTTTCGAGGTGCTGCTCTCGTCTGGCAGGATTTTTTTGGTTTCCTTTTCCAGCATGTGGATTACGAATTCGTCAATCGATTCGTAGCCCGCGGCGTCGGAACACTGCTTGACCTTCTCCAGCAGTTCGCCTTCGATCTTTACCTTGTGTGAACTAAACATGAGTTCTCCCCATTCTTCATTTGTAGCGCCGCCGTCCCGGCGGCTTTCCGGGCGGCCGTCCTCGACCACCGCGCCGAGGGCGAGACGCCCTCGGGACAGCCGGCAAGATGCCGGCGCTACGACTTAGTGGCCCTAGCGCGACTGAAACACCGACTGGCCCAGCATCTCTTTGGTTTTCGCGATTCCGAATTCCGACAAAATCGTGGGCGCGATGTCGGTGAGAGCTGGAGCCTGCGCATCAATTTTGCGGTTGCTTAACAGGACTCCAGGCACTTTGGTGAAGTCCATGCAATGATCGCCGCTCCACGCATTCGTGTTGTCCTCAAGCACGTCCGCCGGAAACGCGCCCAGAATCGTTTTCCATCCCGCCCGATATCCGCGATTGTAGCCGACCAGCGCATCCGGGCCGGTGCGCGCGTACGGACCCTGATAGGCTTCGCTGGCCAGATCGATTCGCGTAATCACCTGCGACCCATCTTTCGGATCGCGGACCTCCAAGAGCTTTTGCCTGATTTCGTTGAGCAGCGCATCGGCCTCAGCGCCCGGTTCGACAATGCCCGCGCGCTCGCGTCCGCGAACATTCAGGTAAAGGCCGTTCAAGCCCAACCCGTAGGCGCGGGTGTGGCTCCAATCCACGTCGGCGAAAGGCTCGCTCGCATCGCCACCGGCGACTGCCTTCCGCGTTATGTAGCCGTTGTTCAATAACCACGTATTCAGATTGAACGAGTGCTGGTAGGGAGCGAAGCCGTGGTCGGAAAGCACCAGCAGCGTCGTATTGCTATCGACCTTCGGCAGCACCTCGCCCAGCACCTGATCGATCTGCTCATAAAATTCCTCCAGCGCCGTCCCGTACTGCGCCGCGCGCGCGGCATCGTACGCGGGACTCTGCGGATCGGTTAGCCGCCAGAGCATGTGCCCGTTCAGGTCGAGGCTCGAAAAATAAAAGAAAAACAACCCATCGTGAAATTTGGGGAACTCCACCTCGAAGGCCCGCCGATGCTCGGCGAGGACGGTGTGCGACTGTTCCAGAAATTCTTTATCGTCGAGCACGCCGTCGGTGAGCGCCTTGGTGTCCTCAGCGATTCCTTGCGTGTGGAATTCTCCGATTTGCTTCGCCAGATCTTTGGAATAACTCGTCGGCGTGGAGATAGGCAGTGCGGGATTCTCCGGATCAATATTGATGGGTGAAACGTATAGTTGAAATCGCGGATGCGTCTGCTTGAGATAAAAGCGGCAGATCCCCTTCACATTGCCGATGAACGGCAGGAGCTGAAATTCCACCGGAACCCATCCGCTCCACTCGCCTTCTTTCAGAACGAATTGCTGATCCTGCAAACCGATGCGCGCCACCGATTCCAGGGGGTCCACATCCACCGTGAAGGGCTCGGTAGCGGGCGGCGAATTTCTGCGAAATGTGTTGTCGGGTCCAATCAAGTTGGTCGCGACCCGATTGTTCTTCACTTCTACCTGCACCACTTCCCCACCCTCGACGGCTCCGACGGCCGCGGTCGGGTCATCGGTGTAGAAAGTGAATGTCCCGTAAGTGCCGCGCAAATCCGGCGTGCCCATGCCAGAAAGCGTCTTCCCTTTTGCCGTGATCGGTGGGAAATTTGCCGGGATGCGGTAAACGTAATTGGGTACGCTCTGTTCGTCCAGAATCTCCCAAAAGGCCTTGCCGTGGCGCAACTGGTCGGCCGATCCGCTGCCCAGCGGAATCACCCAACTTCCAAGATGCAAGCTGTGCTTGGCGCCTTCCACCTTCGACGTGGAAAAATAGAGCTGAAAAGTTTTCGGGTCGCGGTGGATGAAATCAAAAATTCCATGCCCACCGGCATTCATGCCCGTGATCAGGTTCGACCAGGCCACCGGACTTTGTGGCGGAATACTGGTCGTCAGACGGCGGAATGAGCCCTCCCCGGCTAGGCGGGCGAAGTTCGGCATCTTGCCCTCCGCCATGAACTTGGTGAGCAGGTCGGGGTCGAGGCCGTCAACGCCCAGGATGATCATCTTCTTGGAGGCAAAGGCTCTGTCGCGCGCGTGTTCGCACGAGGCCAGCAGGCCCAACCCCGCCGCGCACAAACCCAGGAGGCACACGAGCCAAAAACGTTTTCTGACGGGCGCGGTCACTTGTAGTATCTGCAATTTATGGTCTTCAAGTCTTATGGTCTGCAAATCTGGTCCGGCTTCCTGGCTAGCGTCCTAGCTTAAGACGGGTGGCGATCACGGCGTCACCACTGGAGGAGATCCCGAGGAGCAGGTACATAGATTGTACAAGGAGTTAACCAGACGTCAAGACGGTGGCTGGTTACCGCGGGTGACCGCCTCCCCTGACCGCTTTTGATCAATGGCCACCGAGCCTTTACACTGACTCACATGATACGAAAAGCCTTTGCCGGCCTGAGCCTGATCATTTTTTGTTTTTCTTTCGCCGCAGCCGCACCCAAAGCCAACCTGGTGCTGATCACCCTGGACTCCGCCCGCGCCGACCGCATGGGCTTTCTCGGGGCCAAAGGTGCGCTTACGCCCAACCTCGACCGCCTGGCGGGAGAAAGCATCGTCTTCGAGCATGCTTACGCCCAGGCGCCCGCCAGCGTGGTTTCGCACGCGACCATTCTTGCCGGAGCCTACCCGCAGAGCACCGGTATGAGCGAGATTGGCGGTACGCTTACGCCGGCGTTGCCGTACCTTCCGGAACTACTGAAGACCCAAGGTTATCGAACCGCCGCTTTCGTCGGTTCGATCGATCTGGACCCATGGAACGGGCTGGCACAAGGAATGGATCGCGGCTTCCAGACCTACGACGCTGGCTTTCGGCCTGCGATTCCGGGTGATGCTCGTCCGGCCGTAACCGAGCGCCGCGGATCCGAGGTGGTCGCGCGCGCCGTCGCCTGGCTGGACCACAATGGGCAAGGACCATTCTTTCTCTGGGTTCACCTCAGCGATGAGCACGCACTGGGCGCTTCTTACAACTCGGCCATCACCGCGGCCGACGCAGCCATCGGAAAGCTGATCAGCGCCCTGCAGCAGCGCAAGCTCTACGCTGATGCGGCGGTGATCGTGGTCGCTAGCCACGGCGAGAGCTTGGGCGCTCACGGCGAGGACGGGAGCGGCATCTTTCTCTATGACGAGACCGTTCATGTGCCGCTGCTCATCAAAGTTCCGCAAAGGCAGCCCGCATCGAAGCCCGCGACCACGCGTGTTGCCGCCAAAGTGCGGCTCGTGGATGTCGCTCCTACCGTGCTTGAAATCGCTGCAATTCCGGTCCCTTCGCAGATGCTTGGGCAGTCGCTCCTGCGCGTTGCTAAGGCCGGAAGCGGTAACGATCAGCCCGCTTATTCGCGCAGCGATCTGCCGCAACGCGGGTTTGGCTGGAGCCCGCTGGAATCGTGGCGGGCGGGCAAGTATCTGTACATTCGCGCTCCCAAGCCTGAACTCTACGACCTGACGGCTGACCCGAGCGCCGCGCACAACCTGGCGCAGAGTTCGAAGGCCACGCTCGACACCATTGCGGCACAGCTCGATAACTTCGACCGGCGTTTCAGTGGCGAGTCGGGCAAAGCGTGCGCGGAGTTGAGCTCGTCGGAGATGCAGAAGCTGGCTTCGCTTGGATACGCGGGACTGCAGAAGTCGACCTGCGCTGCGGCTGCGGTTGCTGGAACCGATGCTAAAGACAAGATTGCTACGGCCAACAAAGTGATTGCAGTGGCTCGCGACCAAGCGAAACCGGAGCGCGTGATTACCGCGCTTACGCCTGTCGTCTCCGTCGATCCTGACCTTTACCTGGCGCAATACACGCTGGGAGCGGCGCTGGCTCAAAAGAGGCAATACGCGGAAGCGGCCAATCATCTGCGCAAAGCGATTGAGCTTCAACCCGACTCCGCTTGGGCGCATTACTTGATCGGCGCGACTCTGGTGAAAACGGGCGACTTCAAGACCGCGATTGTGCACCTGGAAATCGCTACTGGACGCTTGCCTGGCTTTGCGCCTGCACACCTCTCACTTGCTGAGGCTTACGAACATGTGGGACGAAGCGACGACGCGAAACGGGAACGAAGCAAGGCGAAGTAACTGCCATTGTGCTTTCGACCCCTCGACCCCTCGACCCTCTTGGGACGATCTTTTGGAATCAAAGATTTAGCGGGTGTTTTCTCCCAGATCTTTGAAAAATAAAGACTTAAAGGACTTAGCTATAAGGTATTTATAAATCAATGAGTTAGATGTAAGATGTTTATAAGTCAGTAAACTTAGGTCAACGGTTCCCGAAAATTCTCGCCAGATCTTTGAGAAACAAGGACTTATTTGGAATCTACGGTCCCCTAAACACCTCTTCCGCGCAACCTGTCTCCGCAAGAGTTAGCTGAGAAATCGCGAACCATTTGTTGGCTTCAATTCCCGATCGAACCCTGGTCGAACACTGTTTGGGGGCAAAAAAATTGCGGCCCCGGTGTTCCGGGACCGCAGGTGGAAGACTTCGTTAGTTAGAAGACAATCTTGGCCTGGAACTGACCTTCGCGGCCAGCCGGCAGACCCTGGGCGAACGAGCCGTAGGGACCGGTCGGCGGCGCCGCCTGGCCATCAATGTACGCGCAACCAGAAGCTGCCGAACATCCTGAACCGGTCCAGGTGCTAATCGGCGGTTGGAAGTTCGGATGGTTAAACACGTTGTATATGTTCGCACCCACCGTGAGCGTCATTCGCTCCCTGATTTTGAAGTTCTTGTTTACCGTGAAATCCGAGTCAAAGAACCCAGGTCCGCGGTACTGGTTGCGATTTTGGTTCGGGAAAGTCGGCAGGCCAGTGGCACCAGCAAATTCCGCCGAGTTGAAGCACTGGCTCAATCCATTCGAGCAGTTTTGCTGTGCTGGTCCGAGCACTTGTGTTGGCGCGGTGGCGCCGGGGCCGGCGTTCGCGATCGCCACTGTGCCGTCGGTTACCGTGAAGGGCAGACCACTGCGGACGATGAAGTTCTCCGACACCATCCAGCCTCCCGCTATGGCGTTCAGGATTGGGTTCCCGAAGTGATACGGCTCTGTCCATACATAGTTCGCGTTAAAGCTATGCCGGATATCGTAGTCGGCATTGCCGTAGTTGTTGCAGGAGAAGCAGGCAGGATTGATTTGCCCCAAAATGTTCCCGTGGGCAGCGTAGGCCAGCAACCCTCCGTTTGAGATTTCGTCGAGTGAGTGCGCCCAAGTGAACGCACCACTAATGACGAAGCCAGCCGTCATTCGGCGGCTGTAGCTGGCGGTCAAGCCGTTGTAATTGGATACGGCGCCCGACTGCCACTGGGTAACCCCGCCGAACCGCGCATCGGGGGTGGTGGATGCATACCCAGCAATGTTGGCCGTTGCGTTCGGAGTTGCGTTGGGATACGGCTCGAAGATGCCGTGGTTACCGACGTAGGCGATGGTGACCCTGCTCTTGCTGTCGAGCTCCTGTTGTACCTGGAAGTTCCATTCCTGGTACTGGGGAGTACGAAGCTTGCCCGGGAACCCGGTCACGCTCGGCACCGCGCCTCCGACCGCCGAAGACGTAAGTTCGGCCGCTGTCAGGCCGTTGGCCAGGGAAGGAATACTGAGCGAGGGGACGCCGTTCCGTATGGCATTCGCCGTATTAAGAACGGTAGCCGCAGCACCGGTTGGATCAGCCCAATAGATCGGAGCGTTTCCGTAGGGCACGCCGAATAACCCTACCGGAACCAGGTAGGGAACGTTCACGAACGAATCGGTGATGAGCGCCGGGAAAGCGTCATAGAAAAGCCCGATTCCGCCGCTCAAGACGGTCTTGCGGCTAGCGAGTGGCGCCCACGTAAAGCCGATGCGGGGGCTCCAATTAACGGCGTCCGTCGAGTTGAATGCATCCTTTCGCCCAAACGAAAGCGCCTGATTGTAGGGCGTGCTATAGCCCTGCGCCTCGATGGAGGAGAAGGGAGCGTTGAGGATGGTGAAGCAGCGGTTGTCACAGGTCGGGTTAAAGTTATGTTCCGCACGCAGCGAAAGAGTTAGCTTCAATGCGGACGTCACGGTCCATTCATCTTGGCCATAGACGCCGAATCCGCCCGTATTCATGGGCGCTGTAGGGCTAATGGCATTGTTCTGGAAGTACTGCGTCGTAGCGCCGTTAAAGAAGTCATTCAGCCCCGGTACGACCTCGGGAGTCGAATACTCGCCGGCGTCGTAGTTGGTGAGATCGTAGCGCCGGTAGTTGACGCCGGCCTTCAGGGTGTGCCGGCCAATGACCTTGGAGAAGTCGTCGATAAACTGGAACTGGGTTACGTTCCGGCCTTGGGGGAAGATGATGTTGAGGTAGTTCAGGGGATACACGGGAACTTCAGCCACCAGGAACAGAGAGTATGGGAACGGCGAACTGGGGCCGTTTGTGAGTTCCTGGAAGGTGGCACCGTAGTAGCTCAGCGCCGCGACGAACTGGTTGGTGGCGGTGCCGCTAAAGGTGTGCGACCAGGTGAAGCTGCCGTTGTATGCGGGCTGGAAGCTGGCGGCGGAAAAGGCCGTGGGGTCAATCGGGTCCGCGTAGGTGGCCTGAATGCCGCGGTCAACATCGAAGCGGAAGAAGGCGCGGTCCTTGTTTCCGATGTTCTGGTCGAAGCGGCCGATGAACAGCCACTCGTGCGCGGGCAGGGCAGCGTTGGCGGAGTACTGCTCAATGCAGCCCGCACCGCCGGGTCCGCCGGCCGCACCGGCTCCTGTATCGACCGCCGCACCGGTAAACCCGTCGTTGCAACTGCCGGCAGATATGGGAAAGATAGTCGCGCCTTTGGCCTTGGCGCCAGCCGCGTTCCAGATAGTTTGCGCCGCCTTGTATTGAGTAGTGGTTGCGAGGGACGCTGGAGCATATGGAGCGGGCGGGGCAACCAGGTTCAGGAGCGTATCAGAAAGAAATTGTGCCGTCGGGATCTGGACCGTATCCGTCGAGGGGACAATATAACGAATGCCTTCGGTGTCGAAGAAGAAGAACGTCTTGTCCTTCTTGAGCGGTCCGCCAAGCGAAGCCGCCCACTGGTTGTTGTTGGCAAATGGGCGAGGAGTGATGGGCGAGTGCTCAGTATTGAACCAGTCATTGGCATCCAGGGTGCGTCCGGTCCACTGATATTGCGCGTTGCCGTGGATATTGTTGGTGCCACCCTTGCTTACGAAATTGACTTGGGCTCCTGCCTGCTGTCCATACTGACCGCCGTAGGCGTTGGTCACGACCGTAGCCTCTTCGATGCTGTTCTTGCCGAGCATGAGGTTGGTGGGACCGGAGTTGTTGAGGTTCATGAACGGATCCATCTGATTTTCACCGTCCACGGTGAACACGTTCGAGGTGGCGGGCAGACCATCGACGTTGAAGTTGCCATAACCACCGCCGCTATTCATGGTCACGCCCGGCGTCGTATAGGCGATGGCGGTCAAATCGTTGCCGCCATTGGGCAGATTCTCAACCAAGTTCTTGTCGAAGGCTGTGGTCATGTCGGCTGCCTCGGTCTGCAACACTTCCGCTGCGGCGTTGACTTCAACCACGGTTCCACTCGCGGTGCCCACTTCGAGCTTCGCATTCACGACTGTTGTCTGGCCGACGTTGATCTCGCTCCTCGCCGAGTAGGTCTTGAAGTTAGGAGCACTGACTTCAATAGAGTAGGAGCCCGGCTCAGCCAGAGGAAAGGTATAAACACCTTGGGCGTTGGTCTTAGTGTCGTGTGAGTAGCCTTTGCCCAAGTTCGTCAGCTTAACGGTTACGCCAGCAACGACTGCGCCGGTTTGGTCGGTAACCGTGCCGGTGAGGGCGCCTTCGGTCAAGCTCTGAGCTACCAATACGCCGGGCAGCAACAGGGCTACTATCGCCAACAGTGCCAGAATCCTGATCGATGTCGTAAATCGCATTGTCTCTTCTCCGTTTTGAAATTCTCTGGCTAACCTTGGAAAATCACGATTTCCTACGGTTAGCGCCAACCACAACCCTATGGACCAGAACCACGAAACCTGGTAGACAAACAGGCGCGTGAACACGACTGAAACGAATCCGGTTACCGAAGTGCAATCAGCATTCCAAAAACTGACCGAACAAGTACCATATTTATCAATTACATAGGTTTTTGATTTGTTAGACTATACGTTTTTCTGGAGGTTGGTCATCGGTCCATCTATGGGATTGTGTAGAAATCGGGACAGGGCAACATGATCGTGGGATGAAGTGACAAAGCGGGTGGACGGAGTGACACAATTGGTGGGAGACAATCCGGCAATGATTATGACTCTCAGGAATGAGGGCTTCGCCTTGGGTCTTGATCTTTTCAATCGCGGCCATTTTTTTGAGGCTCACGAAGCGCTGGAGGATATATGGCGGGCTGTGGCTCGCGACTTGCCTTCGCGGCGGCTTCGGCTTCATTTGCAGGGCCTGATTCAGTTGGCGGTCGCTTTTCATCACCACTCCACGGGTAATCTCGTGGGAGCGCGCTCGGTTTTGGCTCGCGCGCTTCGGAATCTCCGGGGGGCCGAGCGATCGTTTCCCGATCTCGATTTCGAACGGCTGCGCGCTGAACTGGCGGATTGGGAACGGTATCTTGCCGGCGAGGGCTCGCGGCCTCGGGCTCCGCAGTTGTTTCAGGGGCGGTCGTCACTCTGACAAAACGTAAAGCAATTACAGGGGAACCTTCGACTTTCAGCGCAGGCTCCGAGAGGGACAGGGGCAACCTGATAGAATTTTGATCTTGTGAAACTCCATTCCACAGCAACACCTGCGGCTACGGTGGAAGCGGTTCCACTGCTTGACTTGCGCCGACAGTATGAGGGCATTCGAGAAGAAGTGCTGGCCGCGATCGCTCGGGTTTGCGATTCGCAGGGCTTTATTCTGGGTCCGGAGGTGGAGGCGCTGGAGCGCGAGATTGCCGCGCTTACGGGAGTGGCGGACGCTGTGGGTTGCGCCTCGGGAACGGAAGCTCTTTGGCTGGCGCTGGTCGCGGCTGGGGTAAGACCGGGCGATTCGGTGATCACCACGGCATTCAGCTTCTTCGCCTCGGCCAGCGCCATTGTGCGGGCGGGGGCGACTCCGGTGTTCGTGGACGTCGATCCGGAAACGCTGAATCTCGACCCAGCCAGCGTTGAGCGTCAAATTCAGGATCGTCAAGGGCGCGACCGTGCTGAGAATTTTCGCGCGATTCTTCCGGTGCATCTTTACGGCCAGTGCGCTGACATGGACGCATTCGACCGCATCGCAGGGGAATTTGGCGTCGCGATTGTCGAAGATGCGGCCCAGGCGATTGGCGCCGAGTGGGGCGGGCGCGGCGCGGGATCACTGGGTGTAACGGCTGCTTTCAGTTTTTATCCCACCAAGAATCTGAGCGCGTACGGCGACGCGGGGATTGTCACCACGAAAAGTCTGGAGATGGCCGAGCGCATGCGGCAACTCCGCAACCATGGCAGTCCTCGCCGGTATTACCACCATGAGTTTGGGTGGAACGGACGCATGGATGCGATTCAGGCAGCGGTACTACGCGTGAAACTCGGACACCTCGCGGATTGGAATCGGCGCCGGCAGCGACATGCCGCGACCTACGACCGGTTGTTGGGCGACTCGGGACTGACTTTTGGCGGGAGTTCGAAGACTACGGAGCGGCGTGGCGTGCCGGTGCGGTTGCTGGCGCGGAGTCCAAAAGCCACGCACGTGTTTCATCAGTATGTGATTCGCGCCGAGCGCCGGGACGACTTGCGCAAATTTCTTGCGGAACGAAAGATTGGGTCGGAAATCTACTATCCGTTGCCGCTGCACTTGCAGCCGGTCTTTTCCTACCTTGGGCTGAAGGCGGGAGACCTGCCGGCCGCCGAGTTGGCTGCCCGGGAAGTGCTGGCTTTGCCTATGTTCCCGGAGTTGACCGAGGGCGAGATCCGGCGGGTGGTCGAGAGTATTGCCGACTTCTACAGTTGATTTAACGCAGAGGTCGCGGAGAGGCGAATCTCTAGTTCCTAACGTCTCCCCTTCGCTTTCCTGCTCGCAGCCTTCTTGCTTACTGCTCGCTGCGGTTGTTCTCCGGGGGCGAGCACGCGACGCACGATCGGCGTGTTGAGCTTGTATTTGCGCTCGCTCACGTTCCCGTTGTCATCCTTCACTCGAACGACGAAGACGGGTAACGTGCCTTCCTTATCGAAATTTTCCTGGGTCACGGTTACCGGCAGCACGCCTTGCATGCGCTCGCGATAGGCGGTTTCATAGCGATGACGCTTCACGTTCCAGGTGAAGACGCGAATCTGGTTGAAGTCGAAGGGCATGCCATCTTTCGGCTCGGTGAGGACGGTCAGGTACTGCGCTACTTTTTTGTCGCCATCCTGAACCTGATTGAGCTCGAAGAACGCGACTATACGCTGGCCTTCCGCGTATTGGGCTACGTCGAGCGGGAGGTCGAGATCGATCATGCGTCCGAGAACCCAGCCGACTCGGTCGTGGGAGTCGCGCACCAGCCACCAATCCTCGATTACGGGCTCGGACTTCGGGGCTTGGTTTTTTTCTTCTTTGTTTTTGTCTGGGTTTTTGTCTGGCTCGCCCTTGGTTTTCTCGGTGGTTGCCTTAGCGGAACGCGCTGGCGGCGCGACTGCGCCCGGCTTCTCGGCTGTGCCTCGCTTCAGTAGCGACAACTTCTCGCCGGCGGAAATCTGGTAGAGATGTTCGGTGTCGCGTCCGGGCTCGACGTGCAGGTTGGTGTCGTTGCGGGTCGTTCCCTGCGCCTGCACGGGATCCTTCTGGTTGTCCGCGGTGAGTTTCTGGATCTGGTCGTAGACATTCTGACCAACGAGGTAGCGCTGTTCCACCCATCCAATTGCGCCGGTTGCGGTACGCACTTTGACGAAGCGGCGGTCGTGGTCGAGGACTTCGACGCGGTCGCCATTTTTTACGACTCCGGTTTTATCGTAGACGGCGGCCACGCGGTCGCGGAGGATGGCTTGGACTCCGGAAACGTAGGCGATCTCGAGGACGCGTCCGCCGTTGCGGTGGCAGGCGGAGAGAAGGACGAGACAGAGGAGCGGGATTGACGGGAAGAATTGATGGCGGAAATATTTCACGGGGTCGCTATTTAATATAGCGCGAGGGTGAGTTTCAAGGCAGGGCGATCGTCAAACAAAAATTCCAAGATTGATGAAACCGTGGAATCCCACTTCTCGAAAAGCGCGAGAAGTGGGGCACCCGGGGTGGGGCACCCGCTAGTGGTTTACGGTCACATTTATACTGAAATTGTTGGTCGAGCCGTTGCAGGTGTAGGACCCACTTATGATGAGCTGCGTTTGTGACGCCGGGTCGGTTACCGTAGCCACGGCCGGGTCCGTTCCGCTCACAATGGTCATAACATTAGTGTTGCTTGAGGTCCACTGCACGGCGGATGTGATGTCCTGAGGTGTTCCCTTTACGACCGCGCTCGCCGTATAGTTAACCGTAGAGGTGGTGCTCCCGTTAATCGTGCCGGGCGGGCTCTGGGTGATCGTGAAGTTCGAACCACCCTCGAGGCAAATCGTAGCGGTCGCCGTTTGCTGCGTGAGAGCTTCGTAGCTGGCAGTGATGGTAACGGATGAATTGCTCAGTTGGACTCCCGTCATTAGCCCCGGAGTGCTGGGGGGAGTGGTACCCGCAGTCCCTATGCTGATCGTCCCGGGAGCGCTGCTCATCCAAGTGATCTGGTCGGTCACGTTGCCCATTTGATTGCCATTGCTGTCGACTCCGAAGGCGCTAAGCTGCTGAGTCCCATCGAGGGGGACAGTCGGAGTGGTCGAGCTCAGCGTGAAGGTCTGCAGCGTCGGGTTGGTGAAGAACCCGTTGCAACTGACTCCGGCGGCCACTGCAATGAGAACGGTAAAAGCCACAGACAACGCCAGTTTGCGCCCAGTCAACATAATGATCGCCTCTATCTATTGGAGTAATTTTAGCAGAACGCCCGGCGCTTGATCGATTCCCGATATTGCATGGCTGGGTGACGCCTTCGCCCGCTCGAAGCGCTCTTTGGCAGTAGAACGGCGGCCTGGGCTGAACTTGCAAAGGTTTTGTAGCGGGGATTTTGGGCGCGGCAGGCAGTGCATGGGTCCTTCGCTTCGCTCAGGATGACAATTCATCCTTTGATGACAACTTATTTTTGACGGCTGAGAGCTTACTTCGGACGCTTTTTTCCGGCATTCGCTATGCGCTGATCAATCGGCTTGCGGCCGGCGAAGCCTTCGCTGGTTCCGTGCCAATGCGTGATCCCGGACTCACCCAGCTTCCAGCACAACAGGAGAATCTCACCCTCGACCTTGCAAGGGAAATCGAGCAGTCCTATGTCCAGATCTTTTACCTGCACTCCGGTGGCATCGATTTCCGCCAGGGCGTCTTTGATGCGGCGAATTGCCTTTTCGCGCTCGGCTTTGCGCCGAGCGAGGTGAACCACGTTCAGCAGCGTGCCGCCGTTTAGAAAAACACGGTGCGCCGTTTGCTGCAACTCGGCCTCTACCTCTTCGATCAGCTTCTTGCTGTGAATGGCTTGGCGGAGAAGCGACTCCAAAATCGGCAGGAGCATCTGCGCTTCATCGAGGCTGAAGGTGCGGTCGGACATGGCTCCATTCTACCGGACTTGCTGGGAAAGGGGAGTAGCTCTCAGCTTGCTGGCCGGGCGGGGACACCCGGCGCTCCATCTACTTCGTGCTATTTTTTTAACGGACATGGACTCGCCTTCTCCAGAGCATTCTCCATCTACCCAACGGAATGTATACGTTTTCGGGTTGACTTCGTTCCTCAACGACACGGCTAGCGAAATGGCGTACTGGGTGCTGCCGGCGTTTCTCGCGTCGCTGGGCGCGGGACCGGCGCAGCTTGGGCTCATCGAAGGAATTGCCGAGAGTGTGGCTTCGTTTGCCAAGCTTTTCTCGGGATATCTGTCGGACAAGGTCGCACGGCGCAAGCCTTTGGTGGTCGGGGGATACGTTGTGGCGAACGCGGTGAAGCCGCTGCTGGCGCTGGTTTCTTCGTGGTGGCAAATTCTGGGCATTCGTTTTTGCGATCGCTTCGCCAAGGGAGTGCGCGGAACTGCCCGTGATGTGATGGTGGCGGAGTCGGTCGAGGCGTCGGAAATTGGCTCGGCGTACGGACTGATTCAGGCCATGGATTCCGCCGGCGCGATTGCCGGGCCGCTGCTGGCGTTGGCGGTGATTGGACGCTTCGGCATGCGCGGCGTGTTTGCTTGGGCGGCGATTCCGGGGGCGCTGTGCGTGCTGGTCGTCTGGTTTGGTATTCGCGAGGTGCATCGTGGTGCGCTGACGACGGCGGGAACTCGGGATCTGCAACGGCCGGTGGTGGCTGCCCAGCTGCGCTCGGCTGGACAGCCGAGGGCGGCTGTCCCTACGTGGGCCGTTGAAGGCGCCCTTCGCTCCACCAATAAATCCTCGTGGCTTCGTCAACTGCCTCTTGGGTTTTATTACGTGCTGGCGGTGGTCACGCTTTTTTCTTTGGGAAATTCCAGTGATATGTTTCTGATTTTGCGGGCGGGAAACATCGGCATTCCGGTTTCCCGGGCGCCGCTGCTGGGACTGGTCTTCAACATTACGTTCACGCTGCTGTCGTGGCCAGCCGGTAAGTTTAGCGACCGGTTCTCGCGCTCGGGCATCGCGGCTGCTGGATACCTTGTTTTCGCCATTGTCTATTTTGTTTTCGCGCTTGCGCCTTCCCAGTTGGCGATCTGGCTGACCATGGCCTTCTATGGACTCTTTTATGCCCTTACTAATCCGGTGCTGAAGGCGCTGGTGGTGGAAAGCGTGGATCGCGATGTGCGGGGGCGGGCGCTGGGGATTTATTTTTTTCTGACCAGCGTGACTACTTTGCTGTCGAGCGTGATCACCGGGGCGCTTTGGAAAATCTATGGGCCGGCGGTGCCATTTTATTTTTCGGCGGGGATTGCGGCCGTGTCGGCGGGGGCGTTGCTTACGCACCGTTCGCCGACGCGAGAGTGATGTAGCAGGACGCAGCTCTACCGGGAATCGAGCGCAACTTCATTCGGGCGCCGCAACCAGAGATATGCGACCACCAGAAAGGCGACGCCGGCCACGCTATCGAGTAGGACATCCCATATCGTGCCCGTACGGGATGGAATGTAAGTCTGGTGCCATTCGTCGAGGCCGGCCACGGTAGCGGTGCCCAGCCAGGACAAGAGCACCGCGCGTAACAATAATTCAGGAATCCGACCGAATGTTGCGCGCCAGCCACGGAGCAGAAGCAGGCTCAACATACCGTAGCCTAGGAAGTGTCCGGTCTTGCGCAGGTAGTGATGGAAGATATCGAACTCGTAGTAATCGATTGGGCCGAACAGGCGTGTCAAGAGCTTGTACAACATGCTGCCGGTGTGCTGGGAGGAAAAGAAGTCGGTGGACTCAAAGGCAATGAGACAAATCCAAACGGCGGCCGGCCACCAGGCGCGTAGAAGATTGGGACGAGGTGAAGTCGAACGGATCGTCCCATCGGTCGTCAATTCGGCCTCGGACGTCATTCGGCTGCGTAGTTGGGGGCTTCTCGTGTGATCATGACGTCGTGCACGTGGCTTTCGCGGAGGCCGGCGGCGCTGATGCGCACGAAGCGCGCCTTCTGCTGGATCTCCGTGATGGTCTGGCAGCCGCAATAACCCATGCCGGACTTCAGGCCGCCCACCATCTGGTGCACGATCATCGCCACCGAACCACGATAGGGGACGCGGCCTTCGATTCCCTCGGGCACCAGCTTGCGCAGGCGGTTCGAGTCGTCGCCCATGGCGGAGGCGGCGGTGGAAGCGTCGCCATCTAAATTCTGGAAATAGCGATCGCTCGAGCCCGCCGCCATAGCTCCCAGCGATCCCATGCCGCGATAGGCCTTGAAGCTGCGGCCCTGATAGAGGATCAATTCGCCGGGGCTTTCGTCGGTTCCGGCAAACATCGATCCGATCATGACGGCGGACGCGCCCGCGGCCAGGGCCTTGGTGATGTCGCCGGAGTACTTGATGCCGCCATCGGCAATGATGGGTACGCCCGCGTCGCGCGTGGCCCGCGCCGCTTCGGCGATGGCGGTAATCTGCGGAACGCCTACACCGGTCACGATGCGGGTGGTGCAGATGGAGCCAGGGCCAATGCCGACTTTCACGCCATCGGCGCCGGCACGGACCAAGTCGCAGGCGCCATCGAAGGTGGCAACGTTGCCGGCTATCAGGTCTACCTCCGGCAACTTCGCCTTTACGGCTTTCACCGCTTCAAGCACCAGGGCGGAATGACCGTGAGCGCTGTCGATGGCCAGCACGTCGACTTTGGCTTTCGCCATTTCCTGGGCGCGTTCGAGGAAATCGCCGGTCGCGCCGATGGCCGCGCTCACGCGCAGACGGCCTTTATCGTCCTTGGCCGCGCCAGGATATTTCAGTTTCTTCTGGATGTCTTTGACCGTGATCAAACCCTTGAGGATGTACTTGTCGTCGACTACCAGCAGCTTTTCGACGCGATGTTCGTGCAGGATTTCTTCGGCTTGCTCGAGCGTCGTTCCCACCGGGACGGTGATCAGGTTCTCCTTGGTCATTACCTTGCTGATGGGGATATCAAAACGGGTTTCGAAGCGGAGATCGCGGTTGGTGAGAATGCCGACCAGCTTTCCATCTTTCTGAGTAATGGGGACGCCGGAAATCTTGTATTTCTGCATGACTTCGAGCGCGTCGGAAACCTTGGCCTCGGGCGACATGGTGACGGGATCGACGATCATGCCGCTCTCGGACCGTTTCACCTTGTCGACTTCATTGGCCTGCTGCTCGATGGACAGGTTGCGATGAATGATGCCGAGGCCTCCCTGCTGGGCCATGGCTATGGCCATGTGGGACTCGGTGACCGTATCCATGGCGGCGCTGATGATGGGAATGTTCAGCCGGATGTTGCGCGAAAGCTGGGTCTGGGTGCTGGCATTGGCGGGCACGACTGCAGAACGCGCCGGGAGAAGTAATACGTCGTCGAATGTAAGGGCTTCGGGTACCGGGAAGTGAATCATAACTTTGGGATGAAACTTCTATTGTAGGGAGGGGGCGGGGAACAGGCAAATGGGGGCGCGGGGAGTGTTGATTCCTAGCGGCGTTCAGCAGCGAGTGAGATAGCTTCCGTCTTTTTGGCGAGGTCTTTTTGCTGTTCGCGCTTTGAATAAAAGAACACGCCGACGAGAGATGCCAAAGCTGTGAGAATGGCAGCCAGCCCTTCACCGCTTTTCCCCTCATGAACGAGCCACATGCCACCGAGCACAGTGGTCATGGCAACGACAAAACCCAGAATAGTGCCTAGTTTCTGAGCCGAGACATTCGAATGCACCACTTCCTTCTCCAACTGAAGGCGGTGAGAGTGCTGACTCTCGGCCATCACAATAATGCGTTCGGCAAGACCCGGAAGGGTTTGGTTATAGCGTTCCAAGGCTTCTGGCGGCGGGAGAGGCCCCGAGAACGAAGCCGATGCTTGAATCATCCGCACCATATCTGTTCTTTGGGTGGGAGTAATTCCGCGATTACGGTTCTTGCGGCTCACGCTTTTCCGGCTTACCTTACCGCTGGCTGGACTCGAACTCCAGCATTGCGTCGTTCATATCTTCGCCCACAAGACGCCAGTCGGCAAACATGGCCTTTGCATCCGCTTGCTGTCCGTTCGCGCTCACATTGTAGAGGTCGTACAAGCCATACCAGTCGAGCAAACGGCCCGCGCCGGACGCGAATGAGGGGGCCGCTAAAAGGAAATCGGACTGGATTCTGTTGACCATATAAACACTCAGATCCTAGCACACATTTAGATGCCCGGATGTGACGGAAGGAGTCGCCCTACTTTTCGGGCCGGAAAGTACTTTAGGAACATAATGTTGCCAGCCCCAAGCCCCCCGCCATTAGACAAACGAAACGAGACGCGGCAAGCCGCGTCTCTACTGTCGAATTACTCTTTCTTGTCGCTGCCTTCAGTCTTACCCTCAGCCTCGTTCGCAGCCATGTCTTTCTGCGCTTGCGCTTCGGCATCGGCGTTTTCCATTGCCTTGCGGTTTTCTTCGGCGCGCTTGGCGCGGATTTCGGCTCGCTTCTGGCGCTTCTCGTCGATTACCTGCTCGCTGCCGAGCAACTCGATGAAAGCTTTTTCGGCGCCGTCGCCTTTGCGCCACGCAGTGCGAATGATGCGCGTGTAGCCACCTTTGCGGTCTCCGAAGCGTGGAGCCACGGTATCGAAAAGCTTGCGGACAGCTTCGTCGGTCATCAGGTAAGCTGCCGCCTGGCGGCGTGCGGCCAAATCGCCCTTTTTGCCCAGCGTGATCATCTTCTCGACCGACGGACGCACGGCCTTCGCCTTGATCACGGTCGTCTCAATGCGCTCTTCCATGATGATCGACGTGACCATGTTGCGCAGCGTGGCTCGGCGATGCGAGGTGGTTCGTCCTAGTTTGTAGCCTGCTACTTTGTGACGCATGTCTTACCCCTAAAGTTAGTTCTCAGCTCTCAGTTGAAATGAGTCGTTGGTCGTTAGCGAACGACTACCGACCAGCGACCAACGACTGGGTTTCTCTACAGATCGTTGTCGCCGTACGCTGACGCGGGCAGCACCTGATTGGACGTCGGGCCGGGAACGGCGTTCCCGTGCTCGTCGATCTTCATACCCAGGCTCAGGCCCATCGAGGAAAGGATCTCCTTGATTTCATTCAGCGACTTGCGACCGAAATTTTTCGTCTTCAGCATTTCGGCTTCGGTCTTTTGCACCAGCTCGCCGATCGACTGAATGTTCGCGTTCTTCAGGCAGTTGTAGCTACGCACCGAAAGTTCCAGTTCCTCTACCGAACGGTTCAGGTTCTCGTTCTTGATCTCGGGACGGCGCTCTTCACTGGCCGACGCGGTTTCGATTTCCTCTTCGAAGTTGATGAAGATATTCATGTGATCCTTCAGCAGCTTCGCGGAGAGGCCAAGGGCATCGCCGGGAGTAATCGAACCGTTGGTCCAGACTTCGACCGTCAGCTTGTCGTAATCGGTGATCTGCCCTAAACGCGCGGCTTCCACGGTGTAATTGCACTTGCGCACCGGGGTGTGCACGGAATCGATGGGGATGAATCCGATGCCGAGATCGTCCTCGAAATTCTTATCGGCGGAAACGTAGCCGCGGCCCCGCTTGAGGCGCATCTCCATGTCGAGTTTGCCGCCTTCGCTTACGGTCGCGATGTAGACATCTTTATCGAGGATTTCCACGTCGCCATCGGCTTCGATCATGCTGCTGGTGACTACGCCGGGCTGCTCGGCTCGCAGGTAAATCGCTTTCGGACCGTCTCCCGCGAGTTTGAACGGAATCTGCTTCATGTTGAGGATGATGTCGGTCGCATCCTCGACCACTCCTGGGATCGACTGGAACTCATGCAGCACGCCTTCGATTTTCACCGCGGTGACGGCTGCGCCTTCGATCGAACTGAGCAGCACGCGCCGCAGCGCGTTGCCGATGGTGGTGCCAAATCCGCGCTCAAAGGGCTGAGCCCAGAACATTCCGTATTTGTCGGTCAGCGTGCTGGTATCGCTGGCTAAACGTTTCGGTTTTTGAAAACCTCTCCAAAGCATTTGTGTTTCTCCTCTCGGCCATGTGGCTCGATCCTGCTCGCTGAGCGGCCCGGCTCAGTTCACCGCAGGAAAGGCTGATCTGGCACGAAAAAGCAAGGTTTCAGAGTTTCAAGGTTGCAAAGTTTCAAGGTGTTTGAAACCTTGAAACTCTGAAACTTTGAAACCTTAGGCCAAACTTTCTACTTCGAGTAAAGTTCAACAATCAGCTGCTCATTCACCGGCAACTGGATATCTTCTCTCTTCGGCAGCGCCAGCACTCGGCCCTTGTAGTTCTCACGGTCGATTTCCAACCACGCTGGAGCCGGTTGATGACTGGCAAAATCTCTTGCGGTTTCCAGAATCGGAATCTTGCGGCTGCTTTCGCGAATGGCAATCTCCTCGCCCTGGTTGACCTCGTACGAGGGAATGTTCACCTTCTTGCCATTCACTTGCACGTGTCCGTGACGCACCAATTGGCGCGCCTGGCGGCGGGAAATGCCGAAGCCCAGCCTATAGACTACATTGTCGAGGCGGCGCTCGAGTTGTTCGAGCAGCTTCGCACCGGTTACACCTTTGGAGCGGACCGCGTTCTCGAAATAGTTCCGGAACTGGCCTTCCTGGGTGAAATAGATGCGTTTCGCTTTCTGTTTTTCGCGCAACTGCAGACCATAGCCTACGACCTTGGTCTTTTTGTCTTTCCCGTGCTGTCCGGGAGCGAAGTTGCGTTTCTCAATGGGACATTTGTCGCTGAAGCACTTCGTGCCTTTGAGGAAAAGCTTGATGCCTTCCCGGCGACAAAGACGACACACTGCATCGGTATATCTGGCCAAGTTGTTCTCCTTTTAGATGACCGGTTTACGGGTTTGGCTTCACCCTTCGTCCCGGACGAAATTCAGGTCTCAGGTGTTAGGTCTCAGGTCTCAGGAAGTTCTCGATCCTCCTGACACCTGAGACCTGACACCTGTTTCTCTTACACTCTTCGCCGCTTCGGCGGCCGGCAGCCGTTATGCGGAATCGGCGTCGTATCTTTGATCGAACGCACTTCGATTCCGGCTGAGGCTAAGGCGCGTACGGCCGATTCACGGCCCGATCCCGGACCGCTTACCCTTACATCCACGCTGCGCACGCCGTGATCGCGCGCCATGGCGGCGGCGTTCGAGGCGGCTTGCTGCGCGGCAAACGGAGTTCCTTTCCGCGAGCCGCGGAAGCCGAGCGAGCCGGAACTTTTCCACGACAGCACGTTGCCGGACATATCCGTAATGGTGACGATGGTGTTGTTGAAAGAGGCTTGCACGTGCACCAGTCCGTGGGGAACGTGCTTGCGCTCTTTCTTCTTGAACGTCTTCTTCTTGCCTTTTTTCTCGGGCGCCGCTGGGGCGCCGCCTGCTGCTACGGGTTTTGCCATGTTTTAGAGTTCTCAGTTCTCAGTTCTCAGTTGTCAGTAAAACCGTTCTCCGCCGTAACTGAGAACTGATCACTGACAACTGACAACCGGTTCTACGCCTTTGCCGTCTTCTTCTTCTGCGCTACCGTGCCTTTGCGCGGACCTTTTCTGGTACGCGCGTTGGTGTGGGTGCGTTGCCCTCGTACCGGCAGGTTGCGACGATGACGGAATCCACGATAGGAACCGATTTCGATGAGGCGCTTGATGTTCATCGAAACGTCCTTGCGCAGATCGCCTTCCACCGCGCCCTCCGCCTCGATGACCTGGCGGATGCGGTTGACCTCGTCTTCGGCGAGGTCCTGCACTTTTTTCATGGGGTCCACATTCGCGGCGTCAAGAATGCGCGCCGCGCGGGAATTGCCGATGCCGTAAATATAAGTGAGCGCGATATTCGCGTGCTTGTTGCGCGGAAGATCGACGCCTGCGATACGAGCCATGATCCCTCTCTTAAACCAGTTCTCAGTTCTCAGGAAAAGCAACTGCAAAACCTAACCCTGACGCTGTTTGTGTTTCGAATTCTCGCAGATCACCCGCACTACTCCCTTGCGGTGGATGACCTTGCACTTGTCGCAAATTTTCTTGACCGATGCTCTCACTTTCATAAATCAGTTCTCAGTTCTCAGTTGCCAGTTCTCAGTCGCTGCAACTGCGTCCCTCAGGGCTAAAGCCCTCTTGCTAATTGCCCTGAGCGGCACGGCTGAAGCCGTGCCCTACCCAAAACTTTAGCTTCCATATCCCTCGCGTTGCTCGGGATGACAACCTAAAAAAGGCAAACAGAAAGTCATTTGTAGCGGTACACGATGCGACCGCGATTCAGGTCGTACGGAGAAAGTTCGACCGCGACTTTGTCTCCGGGCAGGATTCGGATGAAGTTCTTCCGCATCTTGCCGGAAACGTGCGCCAGTACCTGGTGTTTGTTTTCGAGCTCCACCTTGAACATGGCATTGGGCAGCGGCTCGATCACCGTTGCCATCACTTCAATCGCGTCTTCTTTACTCATTACCCTCCTGAAATCAGTTCTCAGTTCTCAGTCAAAACCAACCGGCTCTCACTGAAAACTGAGAACTGGGAACTGAGAACTTTTTACTGCGTCAAAATCACCGGCCCTTTTCTGGTTACCGCTACGCAATGCTCAAAGTGCGCGCTGTAACTGCCGTCTACCGTTACCGCCGTCCACTTGTCGCTCAATACTTTTGCTTCGGGACCGCCCGAGTTCACCATGGGCTCGATCGCCAGAACCATGCCTTCGGTCAGCTCCGCGCCCTGACCTTTTTTGCCGAAGTTTGGAATCTGCGGCGCTTCATGCAGCTTGGTTCCAATACCGTGGCCAACAAAATCCCGGACCACGCTGAATCCGTTCGCTTCGACCAACTTCTGGATCGCCGATCCAACGTGCCCGATGGTGTTGCCGATCTTTACCTGCTCGATGCCTTTGTACAGCGACGCTTCGGTGACCTCGAGCAACTTCTTCAACTCCGGGGTCAGCGACTCGCCCACCGGCAACGTAATCGCGGCATCTCCGTAATAGCCGTCGTAGACCACGCCGCAGTCAATCGAAACAATGTCTCCCGTTTTCAGCACCCGCTTTTCCGACGGGATGCCATGCACGATCTCTTCATTGATCGAAGTGCACAGCACACAGGGATAACCGAAATATCCCTTGAACGCCGGCGTCGCACCGAAGTCGGCAATCATCTTCTCGGCGGCCTTCTCCAGATCCATGGTGCTGACGCCGGACGCCACTACCGTTTTCAGATGATTCAGAACCTGGCGAACCATCTGGCCGCTGCGCTTCATCTTCTCGATCTCTTCCGGCGACTTGCGGATGATGCGGTCTTCACCAAAGCTCATAATTGCTTCTAACTTCTTTCACGCCCTTCGGGTTGGTTGGCCCCCAGGGGCTAAAGCCCGCGTCTTTTTTGGCTCGTGGCGGCACGGCTGAAGCCGTGCCCTACCCAAAACCACATCCTGGCCCGACCGAATCAGGTCCTAACGTGCATCCTGGCAATGACCGTCAATATCGCCAAAAATCTGCGCCGTGATCTCTTCCGGAGTGCGATCGGCATTGACCACGATCAGGCACCGCTGCTCGCGGTAGTACTGCACCACCGGCCGGGTTTGCGTCTCATAAGCAGTCAAGCGCTCAGAGATCACTTCTTCGCGATCGTCGTCGCGGATCACCAGCTTCGATCCGTCACAATCACACAACTCATCAACGCGAGGTGGCTGAAAGTGAAGGTTATAGAGCCGTCCACAGGTGGGACACGAACGCCGTCCAGTAAGCCGCAGCAGTAAGTGATTATAGTCGACGAGCAGCTGGATCACAATCGGCGGACATTTCTCCAATTTTTCCGGGTTGTCAAAGACCTCTTTTTCGAGGAAGGCAGCGAGCCATCCTGCCTGGGCGGCTGTCCTGGGAAAGCCGTCCAGCACAAATCCACGCTGGCAATCGGGCTCGCGCAACCGGTGAGCCACTATGCCGTACATCAGGTCGTCCGGAACCAGCTCGCCCCGCGACATGATCGCCTTGGCTTCCAGGCCCAATTCCGTGCCACGTGCTACGTTATCCCGTAGAAGATCACCGGTCGATATCTGCGGGATACCATAACGATCGACAATCTGTTTGGCCTGCGTGCCCTTCCCGGCTCCGGGGGGACCGAGAAGGATTACAGGCCCAATCTTCTTAATGCTCTTCCGCGCGGCGTCGCTTGCCGACTCGTTGGCCATCGAAAGGGATCACCAGGTCCGGCGTCCGCGGAGCCGTCCACTCTTCGGCGTGAAGCCATCGTAGTGGCGCATGATCAACTGCGCCTCGATCTGCGTCACGGTGTCCATCGCCACGCCGACTACGATCAGCAGCGAGGTTCCGCCAAAATAGAAGTTCACTCCCAAGCCGTTCGTCATCCAGGTGGGCAGGTTCTCAAAGACCCGGCCCAGGAGCGGGAGGTGGTTCAGCTTGATACCGGCAATCATCCACTCGGGAATCAGCGAAATCAGAATCAGGTAGAGCGCGCCGACAAGCGTGATGCGGGTAAGAACGTCGTTGATGAAGTCCGAAGTGCGCTTGCCCGGCCGGATGCCAGGAATGAAACCGCCCCACTTCCGCATGTTGTCGGCCACCTCGTTCGGGTTGAACACAATCGAGATATAGAAGTAGGCAAAAAAGACAATCCCCAGGGCATAGAGCAAAGTGTAAAGGGGCTCGCCCCATTTCATTGCGTCGAGAACCGGGCCAATGACTTTGTTGTTGTGGAACGCGGCGCCCAGCATTTGCGGCAAGGCCAAAATTGATGAGGCAAAAATCACCGGCATGACGCCACCGGCATTCACGCGCAATGGCAAGTGGGTGGATTGTCCTCCCATCACCTTGCGACCGACTACGCGCTTGGCGTACTGCACCGGGATGCGGCGCTCGCTGCGTTCGACAAACACGATAAACGCCACGACGGCGATCATCAGCACCAGGAGCATCAGGATGGCTGGAGCGGTGAAGACTCCCCAGGCCGAGGTGCTTGCCTTCTGATACAGATCGGCTACGCCGCGCGGCAGACCGACCACGATACCGGCAAAGATCAGCAGCGACATGCCGTTGCCGATGCCGCGCTCGGTGATCTGTTCGCCCAGCCACATGATGAACGCGCTGCCCGTGGTCAGCGTCAACATGGTCATCAGGATGAAGCCGGGGCCGGGAGTGTTGACGAAGTCGCCTGCTTTTTCAAGGCTGATGGCTATGCCGAACGATTGCACCGCGCTTAAAACTACCGTGAGATAACGCGTCCACTGGGTGATTTTTTTGCGGCCCATTTCGCCTTCTTTTTGCAGCTTGGCGAGAGGCTCATAGACGACCGTCAGCAACTGCAAAATGATCGATGCCGTGATGTACGGCATGATGCCGAGAGCGAAAATCGTGAGGCGGCGCAGGTTGCCGCCGCTGAACAGGTCGACAAAGCCGAGCACCGAGCCTCGATTTTGTTCGAAGAACTGCGCCAGGCGGTCGCCGTTGATGCCCGGGGTCGGGATGTGGCCGCCGATGCGATACACGGCCAGCAGGCCGAGCGTGAATAACACGCGCTTGCGGAGATCGGGAACTCGAAAGATGTTCGACAGCTTATTGAAGATTGCAATGTCGGCCATTACTGCAAGACCTCAAACTTGCCGCCCGCCTTGGTGATTTTTTCCTGCGCCGACTTGGAAAACTTGTGCGCGTGCACCGTGATTGCCTTCGTCAACTCGCCATTGCCGAGAATCTTGACCGGAGCGTGGCCATCGACGACGCCCGCCTTTTTCAGCACTTCGGGAGTAATTTCGGTATCGCCGAGCGACGCCAGCCGGTCGAGGTTCACGACGTCGTATTCCTCGCGGAAAATGTTGGTAAATCCGCGCTTCGGAACACGCCGGTGCAACGGCATCTGCCCGCCTTCAAATCCGCGGATGAGCCGCGCGCCCGAGCGCGACCACTGGCCCTTGTGACCGCGCGTGGAAGTCTTGCCCATGCCGGAGCCCATGCCGCGGCCGACACGCTTCTTCTTTTCCGTTGCCTTCTTCGGTGCCCGTATTGTTGAAAGATTCATAAGTCAAATTCCATGTTTCAAAGTTTCAGAGTTTCAAGGTTTCAAGGAAAAAACAAACGTCGCCGGATCTAACTCTGAAACCTTGCACCCTTGAAACTTTGAAACCTTTCTACTCCACGATCTCCACCAGGTGCGGGATCTTCTTTACCATGCCGCGAATCGCCGCCGTGTCCGGGCGCTCAATCACCTCGTACAGCCGGGTGAACCCCAGACCTTTCACAACTTTTTTATGCTTCACAGGAGTGCAGATTGCCGATCGCACCCATTTCAACTGAATCTTGCCGCTCGGCGATTTTAATGTCTTGGTTGTCATTTCACTTCCTTAAGGTTTCAAAGTTTCAAGGTTTCAGAGTTTCAAGGTAAAACCCAAAGGCTCGCTCAGCCTACTTTGAAACCTTGAAACGTTGAAACTTTGAAACCTGCCTGGTTACAGCTCCTCTACCGTCTTGCCACGCAGTTCGGCGACGTGTTCGCGGTTCTTCAACTTCTTGAGCGCCGCGAACGTGGCCTTGATCACGTTGTGCGGGTTGTTCGTGCCAATCGATTTGGTCAGCACATTCTGCACACCCGCCGAGGTCATGACCGCACGTACCGCTCCTCCGGCAATCACGCCTGTGCCTTCGGGAGCCGGCTTCAGCAGCACCATGCCCGAGCCAAAACGTCCCAACACGGTGTGCGGCACGGTCGTCTGCGTCAGGTTGATGCGCATCAGGTTTTTCTTGGCCGATTCGATCCCTTTGCGGATGGCTTGCGGAACCTCTTTGGCTTTGCCCGAGCCGAAACCTACGACCGCCGCCGAAGGATCGCCGACAACTACGAGCGCCGCGAACGACATGTTCTTGCCGCCCTTAACCACCTTCGTCACCCGGTTAATCGAGACCACCTGGTCCTTTAACTGGAACGAACCCGCATCGAGTTTCTTCGTTACTCTTGGCATTCAAAAATCCATTTCTAATTTGTAATTGGTAATTTGTAATTAAAAACCCAAAACCCTAAGGTCTTGAAATTACCAATTACAAATCACCAATTACAAATTCCTAGAATTGCAACCCCGCTTCGCGTGCCGCGTCAGCGACCGCTTTGACCCGGCCGTGGTAAATGTAGCCGCCACGATCGAAGACCACTTTCGTGAAACCCTTCTGCTTGGCCAGTTCGGCGATCTTCTTCCCAACCACCTTGGCCGACGCCACGTTACCGCCGGTCACGCGCGCGCCCTTGCGATCGTCAGCCGTTGACGCCGCCGCCAGGGTGACGCCCTTCAGGTCGTCGATCAGCTGCACATAGATATGATTCAGCGAACGGTACACATTCAGCCGGGGACGCTCCGGCGTACCCATCACCTTCTTGCGGATACGATCGTGTACCCGTTGGCGCGTCTGATTCTTGGAATTGATTCTCAGCATTTGATCAAGCCCTCAGCTATCAGCCATCAGCCGTCAGTTAAAACCTCAGCTTGCAGCCTTCTTGGACTAACTGAAAGCTGAGAGCTGACGGCTGAGAGCTATTTTGCTCCCGTCTTGCCAACCTTCTTCTTCAAGCGCTCGCCGGCGTAACGCACGCCCTTGTTCTTATACGGGTCGGGCGGACGCAACGACCGCATTTCCGCCGCCACCTGGCCGACCTTTTGCCGGTCGATTCCAGTCAGGGACAGCTTGGTCTGCTTCGCATCCACCACGCAATCCACGCCGCTCGGCAGCGGATACTCGATCGGATGCGAGTAACCCAGACTGAATATAACCGTGCCTTTGCCCTTCATTTCCGCGCGGTAGCCGATACCGACGATTTCCAGGTCTCTCGTCCAGCCCTTGGTCACGCCATCGACTGCGTTGTTGACCAGCGCGCGCGCCAGACCATGCACGGCCGCCTGCGAATCGTTTTCGCGGATCGCGACCAGGTTGCCGTCCTTCTGCTCCATCTTGATGCCGGACGGAAGAGATGTATCCAGCTTGCCTTTTGGCCCCTGGACCATCACCGTGTTGCCATCGATTTTGACCGTTACGCCCTTCGGGATCGCGATCGGCTTTTTTCCAATTCGTGACATAAGATCAGCTCTCGGCTCTCAGCTCTCAGCTCTCAGTTTCCACTGAGCTGCCGTCAGTGATAGCTGACGGCTGATAGCTGCTTTTCTACCAAATCTCGCACAACAATTCGCCGCCCAGGCCTTCGCGGCGCGCCTGGCGTCCGGTCATCACACCTTTGGGCGTGGTCAGGATATTGATGCCCATGCCGCCGAGCACCCGCGGAATCTCGGTGCGGCGCACGTAGACGCGGCAGCCGGGACGCGACACCCGCGCCAGGTTGGTGATCACCGCCTCATTGTTATTGCCGTACTTCAGATATACGCGCAGGACCTTGTGGCCCTCTTCTTCCGCCGGCTTGAAGTTCGCGATATAGCCCTCTTCTTTCAGGATGCGGGCTATCTCCGTCTTCAGCTTGGAAGCGGGTATATCAACTTTTTGGTGCCGGGCGCGAATCGAATTGCGGATGCGCGCGAGCATGTCTGCGACCGGATCGGTCAACCTCATCGTTTGTTTCTCCTCGAGCCGCCCGTTCGCTCCGCCTACTCCATCAATTGCTGCGGAGAACCTGTCAGCAGCTTAACTTCGGTCGTTAGTCGCTAGTCGTTGGTCGTTAGCAAACGACTATCGACCAGCGACCAACGACTGCTTTTCTACCAGGACGACTTCGAAACCCCGGGGATCTCGCCGCGCAACGCCAGTTGCCGGAAACACAAACGGCAGATGCCGAACTTCCGCAGATAGGCTCGCGGACGTCCGCATATCTTGCAGCGGTTATGCTTGCGCGTCGAGAACTTCGGTTTCCTAGCGTCCTTCACTCGTTTTGCTGTCGTCGCCAAATTTGCTCCTAACCAACTCTTTCTGTAGAGACGAGGCTTGCCTCGTCTCAGACGCGGCAAGCCGCGTCTCTACACTCACGCTTATGCCCTAAACGGCATTCCCAGATGCTTTAACAGCGACCGCGCCTGATCGTCGGAGCGCGCCGTCGTCACAATGGTCACGTTCATGCCTTTCAGCTTGTCGACTTTTGCATAGTCGATCTCCGGGAAAATCAGCTGGTCGTGCAGACCCAGCGTGTAGTTGCCGCGTCCATCGAACGACTTGGTCGAAACTCCCTTGAAATCGCGCACTCGCGGCAGCACGATCGTCACCAGACGATCAAGGAATTCGTACATGCGGTCGCCGCGCAGCGTGACCATGGCGCCAATCGGCATGCCTTCGCGCACCTTGAAGGCGGCAATCGATTTCTTGGCCCGCGTGACCACCGGCTTCTGTCCCGTAATCTGCCCGAGTTCGTTCACCGCCGGGTCGATCAGTTTCGCGTTCTGAGTGGCTTCGCCTACGCCCATGTTCACGACAATCTTGTTGAGGCGTGGCACAGCCATCGGATTCTTGAGGTCGAGTTCCTTCATCAGGACGCCGGCGACTTCCTTCTCAAACCGCGTCCGCAGCCGTGGGCGCTCTTTCGCCGCATGCCGTGGAGCCTCTGGACCGGCTTTCGCCTCGACCGGCGCGTGTCCCTTCGGCTCGCCCTTGGGCGGCTTTGGTTTCTTCTGCTGCTGCTCGCCTTTTTTCTGTTCGTCTGCCATTTCTATGCTGCCTTCTCCATCACGGTTTCGGAGTGGTTACCGGTTCGTGAGGCATTTGTAATTTGCAATTTGTGATTTGTAATTTAGAAATCCCGCACGCGGTTTTCAATTACCAATTACAAATCGCCAATTACAAATCTTCTATTTATCCAGCGTCGTCCCGCACTTCTTGCAAACCCTCACCTTGCGATCGCCACGCACTTCGTGCCCGACCCTTACCGGGCCGCACGTGGCACATACCAGGGCTACGTTCGATAGAGGAATCGCCCGCTCCTGCTCGGCAATTCCACCCTTGATGTTGCGCTGCGGGTTCGGGCGCACGTGCTTCTTCACCATCATCACGTGCTCGACCAGCACCCTGCCCTCGTCGGGAAGCACGCGCAACACGCGACCTTCTTTCCCCGTATCCCGCCCGGTCATCACCTTCACAGTGTCATTGCGCCGGATATCCACTCGCTTATGTTCGGTCGTCGTTGCTGTTCCCATACCAACCTCAGGTTTCAAAGTTTCAGAGTTTCAAGGTTTCAAGTCGCTGCGCTCGGGTCTCACATTCTCAAGGCACCTTGAAACCTTGAAACTTGGAAGCCCTGAAACCTGGCCCTTACAACACTTCCGGCGCCAGCGACACAATCTTCAAAAATTTCTTCTCGCGCAGTTCGCGCGCCACCGGACCGAACACGCGCGTCCCCACTGGTTCGCCGGTTTCGTTGATCAGCACGGCCGCATTCTGATCGAAGCGGATGTAGGTTCCGTCGCGCCGGCGATGCTCTTTTCGCGTCCGCACGATCACCGCCTTCACCACTTTGCCCTTCTGCACCTGACCGTCGGGCGCAGCTTCTTTCACGCTCGCCGTGATCACGTCGCCCAGGCCCGCATGCAGGCCGGTCGAGCCGCCGAGTGGCATGATCATCTGCAGCTTGCGCGCGCCGGAATTATCGGCCACCTCGAGCATCGATCTCATCATTACGGCCATGTTCGTCTCCTTCTCCGCTGGTTAATTCTTCGCGGCGACGCCGATATCGGCGTCGATATCCACTTCCGGCACCAGCGCCGTCTTGCGCACGATTTCCTTCAGCGTCCAGCGCTTCAGTTTCGACAGCGGCCGCGACTCCTCGATCTTCACCACATCGCCGGGATGAGTTTCGTTTTTCTCGTCGTGGGCGTAGAACTTCTTGCGGATCGAGATCACCCGCTTGTACATGGGGTGCGCCTTCTTGCGCGTGACTTCGACCACAATCGTCTTCTGCATCTTGTTCGAGACGACAGTTCCGATCAGGATTTTGCGGTGCGACTGCTTTTCGGCTTGGCCGGTTTCGCGTTGACCCGTGGTTTCCGCCATTATTTTTTCTCCGTCTTGGTCTGCGTCTTGCTCGCGGCCAGTTCCTGTTCGCGCAGGACGGTCTGAACGCGCGCAATGTCGCGCCGCAGCCCGCGAATCTTTTTCAGGCTCTCCGTCTGTCCCATGTTCATCTGGAACTTCAGCTTGAAGAGCTGGTCGGCCAGATCGCGCTCTTGGTGCTTAAGCTCGGCGTCGGTCAAGTTGCGTATTTTTTCAGCTTTCATAAAGTCTGTTCTCAATTCTCAGCTATCAGTTCTCAGTAAGAACTTCCTGACTGAGCAAATTGTTTCTCCGCTGTTTAGAGCACTTCGCGTTTTACGAACGTCGTTCTCAATGGAAGCTTGTGCGATGCCAGACGCATGGCTTCCTTTGCGTCGGTGACGGACACGCCTTCCATCTCGAACAGAATCTTTCCCGGCCGGACCACTGCTACCCAATGATCGGGCGCGCCTTTGCCTTTACCCATACGGGTTTCGGCGGGCTTCTTGGTTACCGGCTTATCCGGAAACAGGCGGATCCAGATCTTGCCGCCGCGCTTGATGAAACGCGTCATGGCGACGCGGCTGGCTTCGATCTGACGGTCGGTGATCCAGCCGGGCTCGAGCACCTTCAATCCATACTGTCCGAAGGCCAGCGTGCCGCCGCGGAAAGCCTTCCCCGTCATGCGCCCGCGCTGCTGCTTGCGGTACTTCACTTTTTTTGGCATCAACATAAAATCAGTTTCCTGTAGAGACGGGGCTTGCCCCGTCTCAGACGCGGCGAGCCGCGTCTCTACACAAAATTAAAACGCGCCGGTCGTGCTCACTTCGCGCGCCGGCGTGGCTTCGCGCTTTTTTGTCGGCAGAATTTCGCCTTTGTACACCCAGCACTTCACCCCAATCACGCCGTACGTCGTGCGCGCTTCGGTGAAACCGTAGTCGATATCGGCGCGCAACGTGTGCAATGGCAACCGGCCCTGTAGATACCATTCCGAACGCGCGATTTCATTGCCATTCAAGCGCCCGCTCACCCTCACCTTGATGCCTTTGCAACCGAAGCGCAGCGCCGAATCGACCGACTTGCGCATCGCGCGGCGGAAGCCCACGCGCTTTTCCAGTTGCAGCGCAATCGATTCCGAGACGAGTTGGGCGTCGAGTTCAGGCTTGTGCACTTCCTGAATATCGACATGCACCTCGCGCGTCGTCTTCTTCTGCAAGTCCTGCTTCAGCTTGTCGATTTCCGCGCCCTTGCGGCCGATGATGATGCCCGGACGCGCCGTCTTAATAATGATGCGCAGCTTGTTGCCCGGACGCTCGATTTCGACCGAACTCACGCCCGCCGACTTGAGCTTTTCCTTCAGCTCAGCCTTGAGCTTGTGATCTTCGAGCAGCAGCTTGTCGTAGTCGCGTTCGACAAACCAGCGCGATTTCCACGGCTTGGTATAGCCGAGGCGGAATCCGTATGGATGAACTTTTTGTCCCATCGTTGCTCCTAAACTTCGTGCAGGTTTCAAAGTCGCAAGGTTTCAGAGTGAAACCTCTACAACTCTAGCCTTTTTTTGCTTCTGCTCTACTTTGAAACCTTGAAACTCTGAAACCTTCTTCTTCCTACTTCTTTGCGGTCGCTTTCTTGCCAACCGCTTTCTTCTTGGCTGGCGCTTTCGCCTTGGCTTTCGCTTTTGGCTTGGGAGGCGCGGCTTTGGCCGCCTTCTCGCCTGCCGCCGGCGCTGTTCCCGAAGGCACGCCGTTCCTGTTCTTTTCCGCCAGCACAATCTCCAGATGCGCGATGCGCCGCACGTAATGGTAGGCACGGCCCATCGGCGCGGGACGAATGCGCTTCATCCGCGGCCCGTCACCCGCTACCGCCGACTTCACGTACAGGTTGTCGAGGTCGACATCCAAACCCTTTTCGGTGCTCAAGAAGTTCGCATTGTCGATCGCCGACTGCAACAGTTTCCCGACGGTTGCCGCCACGCGTTTCTTGGTGAAGGCGAGCGTATTGCGCGCCTCTTCGACGCGCCGCCCCTTGATCAGGTTCAGCACCAGCCGCGCCTTTTGCGGCGATACTCGCATGTACCGTGCTTTTGCTCGAAATTCCATAATTTGTCTCAGCTCTTGGCCCTTAGCGGTTGGCTTTTAGCTAGGAGCCAAAAGCCACAGGCTAACAGCCGCTTTTACGGCTTCGGTGCCGCCGGCGCTGACGGGACGATCGCTCCCGGTCCGCCGGGAACGCCCGCCGGTTTCGCCGCGACCTCGGTCGCCGCTTTCATGGAGTGGCCCTTGAACTGGCGGGTAAAGCTGAATTCGCCCAGCTTGTGCCCCACCATGTTTTCGGTCACGTACACGGGAATAAATTTCCGGCCGTTATGCACGGCAATTGTGTGGCCGACCATCTCCGGAATAATCGTCGAGCGCCGCGACCAGGTCCGCAGCACTTTCTTCTCGTTGCGCGCATTCATGGCTTCCACTTTGGTCGCCAGATGCGCATCCACGAACGGTCCTTTTTTTGTAGAACGTGCCATAATTTCCTCTGTAGAGACGCGGCTTCCCGCGTCTCGCAGACGGGGCAAGCCCCGTCTCTACGACTAACCCTTCTGCCTGCGGTCTTTAACGATGAATGCATCGGTCCGCTTGTTGTTGCGCGTTTTGTAGCCTCGCGTCGGCTGTCCCCACGGCGTTACCGGATGCCTTCCGCCGGAAGTTTTGCCTTCACCGCCGCCATGGGGGTGATCCACCGGGTTCATCGAAACGCCGCGGTTATGCGGACGCTTGCCTACCCAGCGCGTGCGTCCCGCCTTGCCCCAAGTCACGTTCTCGTGATCAGCGTTGCCCACTTGCCCGATGGTCGCTAAGCAATCAAGCAGTACTTTGCGGGTTTCGCCGGAAGGCAGCTTCACCAATCCGTAGTCACCTTCTTTGGCAATCAACTGCGCCGAACCACCCGCCGAGCGCACCATCTGCGCGCCTTTGCCGGGCTTCAGTTCGACGTTGTGAACGGTGGTGCCGGGCGGAATGTTCCGCAGCGGCAAGGCGTTCCCCACCAGAATGTCGGCTTCGGGACCGCTCACAATCTTCTGCCCGACCTTCAGGCCATCAGGCTGCACGATGTAACGCTTCTCGCCATCGGCGTAGCTCAGGAGCGCGATCCGCGCTGAGCGGCCGGGATCGTATTCGATAGTGACGACGGTCGCCGGAATGCCATGTTTGTCGCGCTTGAAATCAATGGCGCGCAGCTTGCGCTTGTTGCCGCCGCCGCGGAAGCGCATGGTCGTGTCGCCGGAATTGCGCCGTCCGCCGGAACGTATTTTGCCCTCAACCAGCGGCTTGTGCGGCTTTTTCGACGTAATGTCGTCGGTCGTAACCGACGTGCGATAGCGCAGCGTCTGCGTTGTCGGTCTATAGGTTTTGATTGCCATGTTTCAGCTCACTGTTTCCGTCGTTCGCTGTCCGTCGTTCGCTTTTCGCCGTTCGCCACGAGCCGCTCGCAAAAGCGAACCGCGAATAGCGAACGACGAACGACGCTACAGATTCTGCGCGTACTCCGGCATCTTCTCGCCGCTCTTCAGGCGCACGTACGCTTTTTTCCAATCCGGACGGTAGCCGGTAAATTTGCCGCGGCGCCGTTCTTTGCCGGGATAGTTCGCCGTCCGCACCGACGCCACTTTCACTTTGAAGATCGACTGCACCGCTTCTTTGATCTCGGTTTTCGTCGCCTTCGGCGCTACCTGGAAGACCAGCGTGTTCTGAGTCTCTTTAATGCCGAGACCCTTTTCGGTGATCACCGGCTTCTGAATAATCTGATACGCGGATTTCATCAGGCCACCTCCGGCTGCGCCTTACGCGCGCGCCCGGCCGGCTTCTTTTTTGCTTTCTTTTCTTCGGCTGGTTCCGCGTCGTGCTGACGCCGCGAGGCCGACTTCTTCAGTGAATCCTGCAACTTCTCAAGCGCCGGCTGCGCGAACACGACGTGCGTGTAACGCATGATGTGATAGGGATGGACTTCGTTCGCCTTGACCAGTTCGAGGCCGTCAATGTTGCGCGAACTCAGCTCCAGGTTCTTGTTCTCGGCCGTCGAAATATCGACCAGAAGCGCCGTGCCCTCGATTTTCAGCTTGTCGAGCGCCTCGCGAAACAGCTTTGTCTTCGGCTCTTTCACGTCGAACGCCTTCACGACGATAAGCTTGCCATCGGCAAACTTTGAAGCCAGCGCCGAACGCAATGCTCCGAGAAGTTTCTTCTTCGGGAAAGCGTAATCGTAGGAGCGCGGCTGCGGCCCGTGTACCGTGCCGCCGTGGCGCCAGAGTGGCGAACGGACGGAGCCGATACGAGCGCGCCCCGTACCCTTCTGCTTCCACAGTTTCTTGCCCGATCCGGAAACGCGCCAACGGTTCTTGGTGGCGTGCGTACCCGCCCGCGCCGCGGCGCGATAGTGGGTAATCGCCTCCCAGAGCAAGTCTTCGTTGACCGCTCCGAAAACTTCCTCGGCCAGTTCCAGCGTGCCCGCCTTGGCGCCGCTCAGATTGTAAACATCGATAGTTGCCATATCTCTCTCGTCTTTACTTTCGCGTCGAACGACTCTCGCCGAACGACTAGCGACCAACGACCAACGACTGCTCTACGCCTTCTTCGCCGCGCGCTTCGCCGCCTTCAACGGATCGACCGTGGTCGCACCCGCAAATCCGCGGCGCTCTCGCGGCGGTTTCTTCGCTTTGTTGATCACGATATATCCGCCGTTCGCGCCCGGCACGCTGCCTTCGACTACCAGCAGATTTTCTTCCTTGTCGACACCCAGAATCCGAAGGTTGCGCGTCGTGACCCGGGCATCGCCCATGTGGCCGGACATACGCATGCCCTTGAACACACGCGAAGGGAATGCCGACGAACCGATCGAACCGGTAATCTGAAACATCGAGCCGTGCGACTTGGCTCCGCCCGCGAAATGATGGCGCTTCACCACACCCTGAAAGCCGTGTCCCTTGCTCGTTCCAATCACGTCCACAAAACGCTCGCCTTCAAAAATATCCACCAGCACGCGATCGCCAACCTTGATCACGCCCTCGGTCTTCTCGCCGGGAGCATCGACTTCGATGTTTACTTCGCGGAGAAATTTCACCGGCGGCAGGTTGTGCTTGGCAAAATGTCCGCGCATGGGCTTGGTCAGCTTTTTTTCCTTCACAAACTCGACCAGGCCGATTTGCGCCGACTCGTAACCGTCTTTGGTGTTGGTCTTGTGCTGCGTAATCACGCACGGCCCGGCTTTCAAAACCGTGGCCGGACGCACATCGCCCTTCGAATCGAAGAGTTGCGTCATGCCGACCTTTTTGCCCAGAATGCCTGCTACTCGCGCCATTTCCCTCTCCGTTCCCAGCTTGGCTCAGTGGCTATTGGCTGGGTGCCTATGCCCTTGCGGGGCTGCAATCGTCTTCGTTTTCAACCGCGTCGCGAACGACTAGCGACGAACGACCAACGACTACTTGTGCTCTTTCCCGAACGCCTTGATCTCGACATCCACGCCCGCCGGCAGATCGAGCTTCATCAGCGCATCGACCGTCTGCTGCGTCGGCTCGAGAATATCGAGCAGGCGCTTGTGGGTGCGGATTTCAAATTGTTCCCGCGACTTCTTATCCACGTGCGGCGACCGCAGCACGCAGTATTTGTTCTTCATCGTGGGCAACGGAATCGGACCGGCGATTTGCGCGCCGGTACGTTTTGCCGTTTCCACGATCTCGCCCGTCGACTGATCCAGAATGCGGTAGTCGTAGGCTTTTAACCGAATGCGAATTCTCTCTTTGCCAGTCACAAGTTTTCTCTCTTTGCCCCTCCCGGCTTTATCCGGGAGGAAAGATCTGGCGGCAAGTTGAGGCGTTTGCGCGGCGTCCGAGCCGCGCGCCGAAATCCCGAGCGCAGCGAGGGACCTCAACTACCGCAATATGCGCTACTTGATAATTTCCGCGATCGTGCCTGCGCCTACCGTATGGCCGCCTTCGCGAATCGCGAACCGTAAGCCCTTTTCCATCGCTACCGGCGTGATCAACTCAATCACCAGGCTCACGTTGTCTCCCGGCATCACCATCTCCGTCCCCGCCGGCAACTCCGCAATCCCCGTCACATCCGTCGTCCGCAAATAAAACTGTGGACGATATCCCTTGAAGAACGGCGTGTGACGCCCGCCTTCTTCTTTCGTCAAGATATAAACTTCCGCCTTGAATTTCGTGTGCGGGGTGATCGATCCCGGCTTCGCCAACACCATGCCGCGCTCGACGTCTTCTTTCGCAATGCCGCGCAGCAACAGGCCTGCGTTGTCGCCCGCCATGCCTTCGTCCAACTGCTTCTTGAACATTTCGACGCCGGTCACCACCGTCTTGCGCGTCTCGCGGAAGCCTACGATCTCCGCTTCCTCGCCCACTTTCACCTTGCCGCGCTCGATCCGGCCCGTCACTACCGTGCCGCGTCCTTGAATCGAAAAAATATCT